>OGYF01000562.1_pt1 | contig 37326 bp, 33 predicted proteins | sample 1576451 | NCBI WGS metagenome assembly OGYF01 (sample SAMEA3541505, study PRJEB24748) | human gut metagenome | biome: human gut; feature: human-associated habitat; material: faeces | place: China | collected 2012
GTATATAGTTGAACAGGATATAAGCGATGATCGCCGGGATACACAGAAGCAGCAGCTGACGGCTGGCCTTTGCGTTCGCCCGGCCTTTGTGGCCAAGGCGCGGCCCTTCCTTTTTTCTTTCCTTCGTCATGGTTCGCATGGGTGCCTCCGCTTTCTTTTTCTTCATTTTACGAATTCGCGTTTCTATTTCCAAGTCGTAATTGCGACAATATTGGCAGGGTTTGCGACAACATCTTGTGCATTGCTTCTAAATACAAACTGTCGTTTTCCTTCTCTGTTGGTCAATTTTACATTGATTTTTCATCCGCTTGAAAATTGGATAAATCGCACAAATCCGGTCGTTTCTTATTATGCAAAGCGCACATGCATTTCTGCATGTGCGCCCTGATTTGCTTTTGCATCGACGCTGCTGCGCCGCCGTCTTATTCCTGCGGCGGCTCCTCTCGCTGGCTCAGATTCAGCCTCTGCTGATATTCGCGCATGGAGCAGCCGGTACAGGTCTTGAAAGCGGTGCAGAAGCTCTTTTTGTCCTTGTAGCCCACGGCCTCCGGGATGGATTTGACGTCCTTTCCGTTCTTCAGCATTCCAATGGCCGCCTTGATCCGAATGCGGAGCAGATACTCCGCAAACGTCTCATTCATCTCCGCGCGGAACTTTCGGACAAAGTGCCGTGAGCTGATATGGGCATACGCCGCTACGCTCTCGGCAGTCAGCTTTTCTCCAAGGTGCGTCTGCATATAGACACAGGCGCGCCCAATGGTGTCGCTTTTCAGCGCATCCTCCTGTGTGATATAGCCCTTTTCGGAAAGCAGCGCCCAGATGGCGTCTATGCACGCTGCCGTTCCCTGCGCGGAGGCCAGCGTGTCCAGCGGCACAGCCATCATGCTGCTTCGAATCTGTGCGGCCAGCGCCTCATCCCTGCGGCGAATTTCTGTGCGCAGCTCCTCCATCAGTGTGCGTGCCAGCAGGGCTTCCATGCGGAACGAAGCATTATTCAGCAGCGGCTTGACTCTGGAATACATTTGCCAGTGATCTTCATCGATTTCCGGCTTCAAAGCCAAGAGCAGCTTCAGGAGCTTCGGAATACACTCATCCCAGTTTCGCTGACTGCACAGATACGCTTCTTCACGGCTTTCCGCGTGCAGTTCCTCTGAAACGCGGATTATCGCATCCTGCAGCGCCTCGATGCCGTCAGATTTCAGCAGGTACGCATATGCACCGAAGCGCACAGCCTGCTGCGCTTCGGCAAAGCTCGGGGTATCCGTCACGAAAATCACGCGGACGCGCGGACATTGACTGCGAATGCGCTCTGCAAACTCGAAGCCGGAGGTGTCCGGCAGTTTCGTGTTCGTGATGAGCACCGATGCCGTTTCGCCCTTCTGCATCCACTGCGAGATCCACTTTCCCATGCTCTCGCCGCGCACCATGCCGAATCCCAACCCGTAAAAATCAATCCCGTTAATTACCTCTATGCGGTATCTCAGGCATGAATCTGTAAAAAACGCTTCAAACATAGGTTACCTCATATCCATTCATTGGTGTTGCACCTGCCGGGACGGCAAAACGCACAAAGCGGCTGTTACTTGTTTCCAAAGGCGTTCACCATTACGCAGCCGGCGGTAATCAGCACAAGACCGATGATTCCAACCGTGGAGAGTTTTTCCTTGTATGCAAAAATCGAAACCAGCGAGGTGACAATCAGTCCAACGCCGCACCAGGTTGCGTATCCGATATTCAGGTTGATCCGGTTCAGACTTTTTGCAAAGGTGTAATGGCAGACAATATACGCCGCCGCGCAAATCAGCGACGGGGTCAGCTTTGTAAAGCCCTCCGTCTGCTTCAGATAGCTTGTGGCGATAACCTCCGAGACAATTGCAATGGCAAGAAATGCATATTCCATTTTGCCTCACAGTCCTTTCTGTTCTAATTGCCGGATGAGTGCCGGAACATCGGCGACGGAATCCAAAATGTAATCCGCCGCAGGCGCCAGCTGCTCTCTGGATGAAACGCCGCTTAAAACACCAACGGCGATTGCGCCGCCGTTGTGCGCAAAGTTCATGTCGTTTATCGTGTCGCCCACAACAAGGATATTTTCCGGCGCGATGTGCCACTGCGCCGCGGCGCGCGAAATGATGCGCCCATCCGGCTTTAACGGCATATCCCCTGCCATCTGATCTCCCGCGAAAAAGGAGAACAGCGGCAGAATCTGCAAGCCGTTCAGACATTTGACCGCGGCCTCGCAGGTATCCGTGGTTGCAACGCCGAAATGAATGCTCTTTTCATGCAGCGGCTGCAAAATGGCCGGCAAATCTCCAATGCCCTTGATACTTTTGTTCTCCGCAAAGCTCTCCTCGTCAAAATACCGGGTGAGCTTTCCCTCCAAATCCCGCGTGTCAACCGGTGCTTGCGCGTGCATCGCTTCCAGCGCCGGCTTCATGTCAATCGCCATATCCAAAAATGTTTTCCACGCGAATGAACCGTCAGGAAGCACGTGATTTTGTATAATTCCGATAGAATTGAGCGCTTTTTCCGTGTGGATATCGGTGACTGGGATTTTGTAATCCGAAAGAATGCGCCGGATGACGCACTGCGCGGCAGGAATCCAGAATTCGTTGAAATCCAGCAGCGTTCCGTCTTTGTCAAAAATAATCCCGGATATTTTCATGTGATCTCTCTGTCCTTTCTCTTGCAGAACGTAATGCTGCGCTTCGATAACAGCAGACAGTTACATTCTAAAAGAATGTGAGCCAGTACGAACAGGGTGCATTCATGACATTTTTATGCGCAATCACGCCATGATTGCAATTGCTCTTAAAAAGTGTGCATGCTATGATTTTAAAAGAAAGCAACCGGAGAATCAAGCGTTTGAAAAAGAACCACCAGTCATGTGTGCAATGCATGACTGGTGGTCTCCTTTATACAGTAACGGTCAGCTGCTTTCTTCCGTCCACATGCGGGAGAAGCAGCTTTTGGTTTTTCGTAATGGTGATCTCATACCGGCAGCCGCGGAACACGCGGGTGACCTTTGCCGGGAGCAGCTGCTCCGGCAGACAGGGGTCGATCTCAAGGCCGTCCCACGTTGGGCGGACGCCCAGCAGATACTGCGTCGCGGCCAGATACATCCATGCCGCCGTACCGGTCAGCCACGAGACGTTGGCAAGGCCGAATTTGTCGCTCTCCGGGCCGAAGATGTTCGAGGAATAGACATACGGCTCTGCCTTATAACGCTCCGCGCCTGCCGTTTTCTGCGCGATCATCGGCAGAAGCTGGTGATAGTATTTCCAGGCGTTTTCCGGGCGTTTCAGCATACACTCGGCAATGATTGCCCAGGTATTCGCATGGCAGAAGACGCCTCCATTTTCGCCGCAGCCCTTGTTGTAGCAGGTCAGGTTTTCTTCCTTTGTCGGGTAGTCCGTCGTCATGGCCGGATGGATCTTCTTGATGCCGAGGTTGGTATCCAGATATTCTTTCACGCTGTCCATGGCCTGCCTCTGCTGCTCCTGCATGCCGAGACCGCTGAGGACTGCCCAGCTTTGCGTATTGAGCCAGATCTTCGCCTGCGGCTCAGACTCCGAGCCGATAAAGCGGCCCTCGTCCGTGATGCAGCGGCGGAACCACGCGCCGTCCCACGCAAGCGTGCGGCAAAGCGCCTGCTGGCGGGCATAGAGCGCTTTGCATTCCTCTGCAAATTCCGGTTCGCCCTTGCGCTCGGCCAGTTCCTGCATCATGCGCAGCGCGACGGCAAACTGCATCCCCGTCCAGATGCTCTCGCCCTTCCCCTTGCGGCAGACCTTATAGAGCATATCGTTCCAGTCGGAGCTGAGCATCAGCGGGAAGCCGTGCGCGCCCATGTTCTGCGTGGTGAAGCGGATGGACTGTTTGATGTGCTCCCAGATCGTGCCGCTGCCGCCGTCGAAATACGGGGCCTGCGTGTCGAGGTACGAAACGTTTCCCTCTTCCAGCGCGATGTGATAGGCGTCCATGACCGGCCAGAGGTGGTTGTCCGAGTGGACGCGCGTGACCGGCTCCCAGCCCTCGGTGGGGAAGAAATAGTGGTTGCAGTGGCCGTCCTGATACTGCTGGGTCAGGAGCAATTCAAATTTCTCTTTTGCCCGGTCAAGTTGAAGCGGGATCATGGCGAGAACATCCTGCGCGGTGTCGCGCACGCCGATGCCGCGAAACGTACCGGTGGCGTAGTAGCTGATATTCCGGGAGAAGCGGAAGTTCCGCTCCATCTGATAGGGGTTCCAGATGTTGATCATCGTCTCCGCGTCCTTGTCCGGGAGGCTGCACTGGAAGCCGGAGAAAAAGTCCTCCCAGCTGTCCGCCAGCTTCTGCATGGACGCGGTGAAAAAGTCAGGGGCTTTGCAGGCGGCAAGGGACTTGGAAATCTCGCTCTCCGTCATCTCCGTGCCGAGATAAATATTGAGCGATTTTGTCTCTCCGGCACGGAGCGTCAGCGGCAGTTCCAGCGCGAAGCACGGATCGCCGCCGAAAAGTGTGGAATTTTTCAGGTGCTCATGTTCGAGTCCGACCGGCGCTTCCTCGCTGCGGTAGCTGCCGATGAAGGCATCACGGTCGCAGTCAAACCCGGCGGCAGGCGCGTCGCTTGCGAAGTACACAAGCGGTGTCTCGTCGGGCTTCGGCTGGTTTTCCACGCCGTAGCGGTAAATGAGCACGCCGTCCTTTTCGTAAACAGAAAGCTGGTGCTTGTTGTAGCACTGCCATTGCAGCTCGCGCATGAATTCCATCATACCAAGCTCGACGTAGGGGTAAATCGTCACATCCCGGTCACGGTCGGAGCGTAGTTCCAGATGCCAGAGCATGACGTTTTTCAGCGGACTGACCAGATATGTAACCTCGGTGCGCAGACCATCACGTTCTGCCGTAAAGCGGGTGTAGCCCATGCCGTGCGCGGCCTCCCATTTCTCGGGCTTGCAGGCGCACGGCTCATTGGTCGGACACCAGACGGCATCGCCGTCCTTGATGTAGGTATAAAATCCGCTGCGGTCGGTCGGCAGGTGGAAGAAGCGGTAGTGGTTGATGCGCCAGATCTGCGGCGAACGGTACCAAGCAACGCCGCCGCCCGCCTGCGAGATCATCGCATGGAGCGTTCCGTTGGACAGATAGTTCATCCACGGGGTCGGCATATTGTACCGGGACAGCACAATTTCCCGATTCTGATTCTCAAAACGGTATGGGTTCATTTGTCCGTCTCCGTTCTTTTTTGTGCCAGCAGCCACTGCAGGAGCATTTCATCATACGCATACGTCCATGCGTCATGGCCGCAGTCTCCAAAAACCGTCAGCCTTGCATTGCCGCCCGCACGCTGTATTGCCTTGACCATATCGACCGTCTCCGTCAGGGGTACGACATCGTCCAGCGCACCATGAAACGCCCAGACCGGCATAGTCAATACCTCTGCGTTCCACGGCATTCCGCCGCCGCAGCAAGGCGCGATAGCCGCGAACAGCTCCGGCGCCGCCATCGCAAGGAACCATGTGCCGTATCCGCCCATGCTGAGTCCTGTCAGCGTGACCCGATCCGGGTCGCAGGCGTATGCTTCGATCATGCGGCAAACGAACCGCTTCAGTCCCGGAAGCATCGCCACCCAAAAGGACCCTTCTGGGCAGCGCGGTTCGATCAGCACGCAGTCCTCTTCCCGCGTTTGCGTCAGAATGTTCGCCAGTCCATGAATCTCAGCCTTCTCCAGATCCTCACCACCGCCGCGTTCACCTGCGCCGTGCAGCTGGATAATCATTGGAAGACCTGCGTGCATCCGCTCCGGCATCCGGACGGCATAGGCAAAGCCCGCATCTGTCAACCGATGATATTGTACGTTCATTTTGTATCCTCCGCCCTGTCTCAAATGACATTTGCCGACGCGATCTCATGCCAGAAAATTGCCCGTGTCGCCTGTCCGTCGGCTTTTTCCTCGCAGCAGCAGTCGAGAACCGGCTCCTCCAGCTCCTCGATCCGGTCGAGCCGTCCTTCCGCATAGGCCAGCAGCCGATCTCTGCAATGCAGCAGTCGCTGGCGCTGGCCGCCGATGCGAAGATCAACCACGTCAAAGCCCTGCGGCTTGTTTTCGTGCATCCACTGCTGCTCATAGGCCGCATAAAACGCGTCCAGCCGTTCGAGCGCCGCGTCATAATCGGTGCAGAGCGCCTTCGCGGCTTTTTTATCGCCGGACAGATACGCCGCCCTTGTGCGGATGCCAAGGTCTGCTTTCACACTCAAAAATGCGCAGAGCGCCCGCAGGGAGCGGAACAGATAGCCATACTCGGCGTGAGATTCATACCTTGACAGTCTTGCCGCGCAGTCCGCATAGCCTGCCGCGTCGGTTGGCATCACGCGGTTGTCGAACTGGCCCATGAACGGGTCACAGTAGAGCAGATATTTCTCCGGGTTATAAATCGCCTCAGCGGAATCGTTCTGCGTGCCGGTCAGGTCGAGCGCGCGGAAATCCTCAAATGGAATGCCGAATTCCCGTTCGAAATTCGCGTGAATGGTTTCCACATCGTCAATGTCCTGCGCCATCTGCGAGACGGTAAACAGCGCCGGAAGCACAGCAAATTTGGAGCATTCCGCGCCGTTGTCGCCCCACATGGTCATGACGACATTTTCAACGCCCTTTGCGTGGCAGGCTTTCATTGCCTCGCGCATAGTCGCGATGCTGAACGTGTTGTGCGGCGCAAAGCCCGCCCATGTCCAAAGTCCGCCCGCGAACCACGAACCGCTTTTGATTGCGTTGTGGGCGTCAATATTTCTCTCATAGCTCTGCCGGTCGCGGCTAAAATAATCCCAGTACACCAGGTGAATATTCTCCGGCACCAGCTGTCTGACTTCCTCCGGAATTTCGCCGAGCTTCGGGTCCTGATTGAAATTGGTAAAGTAATCCCCGCCCGCCAGACGGAAGAACATATCGCCCCACATCAGAAGCTCGAAGTCATATTTTTTCGCCATTTCTGACACCCTGCGCAGATGTTCCATCAGGATGCTGAAGCGATCGCGGTAGCCGTGCAGCGTCAGATATTTGCCAAGGCCGAGCAGATCCGCTTCGTCCATGCCGATGTTCACAATATTGATGCGCAGACATTCGCGCAGCGTGCGGAACATTCCATCGACCAGCGCATAGGTGCGCTCGTCGCCGGTCAGCAGGATATCGGCGGCGTCGCGGATCTCCCGGTAGACCGGCCAGTGAAACAGGGCGTTGACATGGGCAAGCGTCTGGATGCACGGGATGACCTGCATCCCGTGCGCTGCCGCATACGCATCGATCTGTTTTAATTCCGCCTTGCTGTACCGTCCGCGCAGATGGCCGAAATAGGGCTGGCCGTCCACCTCATAGGTATCCTCCATATAAAGATGCAGCGTATTGCAGCCGAGCTTCGCGGTCAGATCGATCCAGCGCTTGACGCTTTCCGCCGTCATAACGGCGTTTCGTGAGCAGTCGAGCATCGTGCCGAAAGTCTTGAAAGTATGTTCCATTTCTTTATCCTTTCCAGTCCGGTCAATAGTCAAACACGCGGTCTTCTCCCGCGCCAAAGCGCAGCAGATAGATGCGCCGCTGATTCGGCTTCAGGAGCAGCACGTCCCATAAATCTTCTGTTTCCGCGCCCAAGCCCCGCTCCGTGCATTTCCGGACGTTCGGAAACAGCGATTTTATCGGCTGCGGGCGGACTGAGTCGATCAGGAAATATGGGATGTGACAGAACGCAGTTTCGTAATCGCAGGCGTAGTGCCCTGCAAACCAACCACCGATGCGGATACCGTGCTTTTGCGCCTGCCGCAGCAGCATCATGGCCGGCTCAGAGGCGTATTCCATATAGTTCCATGGGTCAGTACCCGTTTCAAAACGCGACTTTGGCAGCGCGTGCGAAAACAGGAATATCGCCCATCCCTCAGGAAGCTGGAGCGCCTCTGTCTTGAGCCACGCAAGCTGCTCCACGCCGTATTGACAGCTTTTTTCAAAAAGCTCCTCCTGCTCGTCGATCTGCGGCAGATGGGATGAGAGAAAAATCAGCCGCATCTTTCGGTCATAAAAATCGACAAAATAGTACGGCTTGTTCCGCGGCCGGTGCAAATTCACGTAAGACTCCAGATACGCCGTTTCTTCATACCAGCGCTCGTCTGTAACAATGCCCGTCACGATTTGGCCGACATAGCGCTCATTGCGAAAGCCATCGTCGTCGCCGCAGGCAATGTAGAGCTTGCCGGAAGCTGTTGCATTCTGAAACCGCGCCAGCTCCTGCGAGAGTACAAAGCGGGACGCATTTTCGGGGATGCTGCCGTTTAAAATATCGCCAAGGTGGATGACACCGTCAAAATGCGTCTGCGCATCGACCGCGCGGATGTTTTCGTCCGTATGATCCGCGAAATCCGACACAGCCGTTCCCGCAAGCAGCGCGAAGCAGAGATCGTCCGGCTCCCGGAGTGCATGGAGCTTTTCTGTCAGCGACCGGCAATTGTCCGCAAAATGTGGTTCCATATGGATGCCTCCATCTATATTTAATAATGAACGATTCTGTCTTCGCCAGCGCCGAAGCGTTTTAGATAGACCCGGCGTTCACTCTTTTTCAGAACGAGCGCATCCCAGAGATCTTCGCTCGGCGTGCCCAGCTCTCTCTCCCAGAAGCGCACGTCGTCATCAAACAGCTGCGGGTCGTATGCGGTCTGTGACGCGGTAATGACAAATGGGATCCCGAAAAGCGTCTTAATCCGATCCCCGTGATAGTGGCCGATGAACCATCCAGCCACGTCGAAGCCGTACTGCTTTCGGCACTGCTCCAATGCACGAAAGATCTGATTGCCGTTGACGATGTCGTTCTTTTCGAGTGCAGTTTTCTCATCGAACAGCAATGCAGAAAACAGCGCGTCATGCGAGAATAGCATCACCGTCCAGTCCGCCGGCAAAACCAGCACCTCGTTTTGCAGCCACTGAATTTGATCTTCCTCGTATCCGAAGATCATGACCGGTTCGCCGCCGCGGTGTTCATAAAAATACGAGCACAGGAACACAAGGCGAACCTTTTCCTTCGCAATATCTACATAGTAATATGGCTTCTGCGCCGGACGGCGGACGTTCTGCTCCGCGTCCAGAAAGCCGATGGCCTCCGGCCAGAGCCGCGCGGAATACGGCCCGCTGCATGCGTCGTGATTGCCCTGCACCGGGAAGAAGCGTCCGCTCGAAACAGTGGGCCGGAACAGCGCGAGCTGCTGCCGCAGCAGAAGCTTTGCGTACCGTCTGCCGATCTCACCGGCGAGGAAATCACCCAGATGGACGCAGCAGTCAAAATGTACCGCCTGATCGACTGCGGAGATGTTCTCAATGGTAGCCGGGACGGAATTGTCCAGATGCGAGTCCGCAACCAGCGCAATGTTTAAATCCCCATTGCAGGACAGCACGTCCTGGATTGTATGTGCTGCTTCGTATTCATAGCATTGATTGATCATATCGAATCCCTCAACAAGGCCGGATCGGCGGCAATTGTGCACGCCGTATCCATTTCTCACATTTCAGCCGGTATTTTTGTATCAATTAAACGATAGCACGTCATTTATCGGCCTGTCAAATGGGCATAGTGCCAAAAAAGGGTCTGTTTGCGCCATGACAATTATGTATTGTTTTTTATGAGATATTTTGTGTATGAATTGGCAATCATGCGCAATGTTTGTAAGTCGGAGCATACATATTACTATTGTCTCATGTGTGTCTATGCGCGGTTAGGTTTGACGCTTACGTTCCTGCGAAGCTCTATCCTTATGTAAAAAGCAAGACGCAAACTCAAATGCATGAGTTTGCGTCTTGCTTTTGCCCGTACCGACTGTACCCCTATGACACATTGTGTACCTAGGGTGTATCTGAAAACAGCGCTTAGATGTGCAAAATGCTGAAAGCGACGCAGCTCGCGGCGACCATAACAAAAGCAAGGAAGGAGTCGTCACGCTTGTCATAGCGTGTCTCAGCACGGCGAAATTCCTTGAGGCGATTGAAGAAACGCTCTATTATACTAAAGTCTAATTAAAACAATTGATTATCCAACTACGCCGTGTAATGCTCTTTATCGTATCAGAGGTCAAGGTGCAAATGGTATCGCAAAGCCGATCTACTACCTTCTCCAAAGTAGCAAACACTTCATTGCGGAAGCCCGTGATTCGGAGTTCTTTCCATATCTGCTCGATGGGATTCATCTCAGGCGTATACGGTGGAATGTAAAACAACTCTATGTTTTCCGGGATATGAAGCTTGTTAGACTTGTGCCATGCTGCACCATCACAACACAGCAGGATCAGATCATCCGGGTATTGCTTGGACAGAATGCCTTCATTGTAGAGCATACGCCGCTGCGCGTCAAGAACGATATCAAAGAAACAGAGCCGGCAGCATATGCTGTCGGCTCTGGAGTTATACGGGGCGGTCCGCGTTCACCAGCCGGTCAATTCCCACTCGCTGGTGCAGGTCTCGTCGGAGGACTTGCGGATGACCAGTTTGACATCGAACTTGTTTTCACGCGCAAACGACTGCCTGTCCGCGCTGCAGGCAAGTCTGGCCGCCATGCGGCCCATCTGCAGCGCCGGCGGGCGCATGGTGGTCAGCGCGGGCTCGATCATGGAGGAGATGCTGAGATTGTCAAAGCCGACGACGGCAATGTCCTGCGGGATCCGCAGGCCGTGCGCCTTGATCGCCTTGATCGCGCCGATGGCCATATGGTCGTTTGCGGAAAGCAGCGCGTCAAAGCTGTCTCCCCGGCTCAGCAGGGAGGCCATCGCGACATAGCCGCTCAGAGCGGAGTAATCCCCCTGAATAACGATGCTCTCGTCAATTTCGATCTGATGGTCGCGCAGCGCGTCCAGATAGCCCTGATAGCGTTCGAGCGAATACGGGAAATTGCGGTCGCCGACCAGATAGGCGATCCGTTTGCAGCCGCGGCCGATCAGATACTCGGCTTCCTCATAAGCGCTCTTGTAGTTGTCGACATAGACGCAGTAAAAATCAGGGTCGCTGACCCTCCGGCCAAGGAACACGACCGGCACATTCCGCGCAACAAATTCCTCCCGCAGATAGTCCAGATACTGCGCCTCCAGCTCCTGCGGACAGGCAGAATCGAGCACCAGGCCCGTGATCTTCTGTTTTTTCAGGATAGAGACGCATTCCTTTTCCCGTTCAAACTTCAGATTTGAGTTGTAATACAGGATCATGGAGTTTGACTCGGAGGCGACCTCGTCGATGCCGGTCAGAACGTTGGAAAAATAGGAGCTTGTGATCTGCGGAAACAGGACCGCGACGGCATTCTGCACAAACCGCTTGGTGAACGGGAGCTTATAGTCAAGCGCCGCGGCGGCCTGCCGCACCTTTTCTGCGATCTCCGGACTGACGTATTTTCCGCTGCCGCTCAGCACAACGGAGACTGTCGACAGCGAAACCCCCGCCAAGTTTGCAACATCCCGCATCCCGGACATAGTACGACTCTCCTTCATTTCTCTTATGATGGCAGTATCATACAATATCAGCGAACAAATGTCAAGTGTTTTCTAGCGAACATCTTTCATGGGAGATTTTCTCGCAAAACATTTTTTGCTATTAGTAGACGTTTTTCATGAATTTACAAGTAATATTATGATTTATGCACAAAAAGTAACTTGAAAAAATGTGATTTCCTCCAAAAGAATTTGTCCCGTGCGAATTTACTCCCGCTTTCGTTGACAAACGTTCGCTAGCAGATTATAATGCAGAGGAACAAACATGATCCGTGCCCCGGCGCGGATACAGAAGACACTCTGGAGGAGCTATGGAGAAAAAATGGTATCAGTCGTCTTACTACAGGACGCTGCTGGATATGCACATAGAGGACTGGGACGCGTCCTTCCTGTCTGAATTTGACCCGGACTACTATGTAGAGCAGGTAAAAAAGGCGCAGATCGACGCCGTTATGATCTATGTGCAGGCCCACACCGGCCTTTGCTACTGGCCTACCAAAAGCGGCGTAATGCACCGCAGCTTTCTCGGCCATGAGGACCGGATCCGGCGCGTGTTCGATCTCTGCCATGCCGCGCAGCTGCCGACGATCCTTTATTACAGCGTCATTTTCAACAACGCCGAATATGACCGTCATCCGGACTGGCGCATGCGCGATCCCAACGGGGACGGCTCCCGCGCGCACGGCTCCCGCTACGGCCTGTGCTGCCCGAACAACCCGGACTACCGCACGTTTCTGAAGGAACAGATCCGGGAGATGCACGAGTATTTTGACTTTGAGGGCATCTTCTATGACATGTCCTTCTGGCCGGAGGTGTGCTACTGCCCGTCTTGCCGCAAGCGCTACCGGGAGGAGTTCGGCGGCGAAATACCGACCATCGCAGACTGGAACGATCCGACCTGGAACCGCTTTGTGCGCAGACGCGAAGAATGGATGGGCGAGTTCGCCTCCTTCCTGACAGCGGAGATCAAGCGTCTGCGCCCGGAGGTTTCCGTCGAGCATCAGTACAGCACGTCCGTGAAATTTTGGCGCTTCGGTCAGAACGACAATATTGCTGCGGCAAGCGATTATATCGGGACGGATCTTTACGGCGGGCCGCGTCAGCAGTCGCTCGCGTGCAAGGCCTGGTACCATCTGTCCCGCAATCAGCCCTTCCAGTACATGACGTCCCGCTGCTATCCGGAGCTTGCCGAGCACACGACGATGAAAACGCAGGATCAGCTCGAGCAGCACGTCGCCATGACCTACTTCCACCACGGCGCGGCGCTGATGATCGACGCGATCGACCCGTCCGGCACCGTCAACCCCGCGGTCTACGAGCTGCTCGGCCGGGTCTACGACAGCGTAAAGTGCTACCGCCCGTATCTGGCCTGCGGAAAGCCCGCGGCGGACGTCGCACTGTATTACGATCTGGAGGGAAAAATGGATGTCGAGGTAAACGGTCTGTCCGTCCTCGACCCCCACTCGGACGAGGGGCATGCCGGCGGCGGCACAATGCCGCATTTCAGCGCCATTTTACAGGCATCCGCGATCCTGGCCAACCACCACATCCCTTATGAGGTGCTCAACAACACGATCACGTCGGAGATCGAGCGCTTCCGCGCCGTTCTGGTGCTGGACGATCCGTTCGTCCCGGAGCAGACGCAGCAGCTGCTCGAGCGCTATGCCGAAAACGGCGGCAGCGTTCTGCTGAGCGGACACTCCGCGCCGCAGCTCGTGGAAAAGCTGTTCGGCGTGCGTCAGCTGGGCTATACGCGCTCAACGGTCACCTATCTGTCGCCGACAGACACGTGCGAATATACAAAGCCCTATTTCACAGACAAATATCCCCTCGTCATGTTCGAGCCCGCGATGCAGCTTGAGGGCGGGAGAGCGGAGGACGTGCTCGCCTATCTGACGCTGCCGTATACGCTGCCGCCGAAAAAGATCGATATCTGCCCGACGGAGTTCCACGGCGAGGACCGGTCCGATTCAGCCGCAGAAAGCTACCCCTTCTCCAGCATCCATTCCAATCCGCCGGGAAAGTGGAGCAGGATGCCCGCGCTGCTGGCACGGCGGGTCGGCAAGGGACTGGTTATGTATATGGCGATGGACATCGAACGGGCCGAGCGGTACCAGCATGAGGAGGTCTTCGCGGCCATGGTAAGCGCGCTTCTGCCGCAGCCCGCCACGTTCCGGACAGATCTTCCGTTCCACATGGAGTTCATCCCGTTCCAGTCCGACGAGGAGAACAAGCTCCTGCTCGGAATGGTATACACGGGAAAGGACTTTAAGATCCCGCAGCTGCCGCCGTTCACGCTTTCGATCCGCCTTGACCGCGCACCCAAGCGCGTCAGAGCCTGCCGGAGCGGCAAGACGCTGCCGTTCACATGGGAAGCGCCGTATGCGTCCGTCTCAGTACCGGGGCTGCACATCCACGAAATGCTGGAGATCGAGCGATAGGAGGCTGTCATGAAAAAAACGAGTATCAAGGAGCGGCTTTTCCGTTTGCTGGCGTATCTGCTGATCCTTGTCCTGCTGATCGTGACGGTGTATCCGTTCATCTGGATGATCCTCAACTCCTTCAAGTCGAACGCGGAGATCTTCCGGACACCGCTGGCGCTCCCGAAAAGCTGGGATCTGTCCGTATTCAAAAAGGCCTGGACCAATTACAATCTGGGCCGCGCGTACGCAAACAGTCTGAAGATCACCGCCTGCGTCGTCCTGATCAATCTCGCGGTGTCGTCTCTCGCGGCCTATGCAACGTCCACGCTGCATTTCGCCGGGCGAAAGAGCTTTCTGCTTTTCTGCATCGGCTGCCAGGTCGTGTCCGGTCAGGTGCTGCTGACGCCGCTGTTCAAGCTGCTGGTCGATACCTCCCTGTACAGCACGCATCTGGGTTTGATCCTTGTCATGTCCGCGTTCAGCATCCCCCTTTCCGTCTATCTGTTCCACGGGTTCTTCAGCGAGCTTCCGCGGGAGCTGTATGAATCGGCGACCATTGATTCCTGCAACAGCTTTCAGTATCTGATCCACATTCTCCTGCCGCTGTCCAAGCCGATCATGTCGACCGTCGCAATTTTCCAGGCCATGTTCGCGTGGAATGAGTTCCTGTTCTCCATGACATTCCTGAAAAGCGAGAAGCTGTGGAGCCTGCAGCCGATGATCAACAACCTGTTTTCCGGAAAAACGCAGAACTACGGCATGCAGTTTGCTGCGCTGTCCATTACCGTCGTCCCGATCGTGCTGTTGTATTTCTCTTTGCAGAAATACTTCATCAAGGGCATGACCGCCGGAGCCGTGAAGGGGTGAGCCTATGAAAAAGCTGAAATCACAGAATAACATCGGATATCTCTATCTGCTGCCCGCCGTCATTCTGATGGGTGTGTTCATCATCTATTCCATGATCCTGAACGTCCAGATCTCCATGACGGACTGGTCCGGTCTGAGCGAGAAGCACTTCATCGCCTTTGCGAACTATGTCAAGCTGTTCCGGGATAAGGCCTTCTGGGATTCTCTCGGGGTGCAGCTGATCTGGATGCTGCTGTCCACGGTGTTCCACGCGCTCGGCGGTCTGATCCTGAGCATCATTGTGGAGTATTTCATTCACAGAAAGCTTCAGGCCGTCTTCCGCACGCTGTTCTTCATGCCGATGATGATGTCTCTCGTCGCGGTCGGCATTTTGTGGACGCTGATCTACAATCCGCTGATCGGCGTGATCAACGAGATCCTGCAGGTGCTGGGAATTCTGTCCGGCAACCAGACACTCGATCTGCTCGGCGACCGCAGCACGGCGCTCCTCGCAGCCTTTATCCCGGCGCTCTGGCAGTGGTCCGGCTTCGGCATGGTGGTCTTCTCCGCCGCGCTGCAGGGAATGTCAAGGGAGCTGTTGGAGGCGGCATCGCTCGACGGCTGCAGCAAATGGCAGCAGATCCGCTATATCATCCTCCCCCTGCTGCGCCCGACGATCATCACCGTCTGCACGATCAACCTGATCGGCGGCATGAAGTGCTTCGACCTTCTGTATACCATGACGAAGGGCGGCCCGGGCACGGCGACGCAGTCCACGACGATCTATATCTACAAGGAAATGTTCACAAACAGCCATTACGGCTACAGCGCCGCAATGTCGATGATCCTGTTTATCGTAACTGTCTTTGTCAGCCTGTTGTTCTTACGAATGACAAAAAATAAAAACTAAGGAGAGAAAACATGAAAACGATGAAAAAAATGCTGGTTCTCATGCTGGCAGCAGCGATGCTCCTGAGCATTGCCGCCTGCGCGGCCACAACGAACGCCCCGACGCCCTCTACAGATCCGGCTCCGGCTGCGGAGGAACCCACGCAGACCGCGGAACCTTCCGCAGAAAAGGAATCGCTCGAGGTCTGGGCGATCAGCAGCGGCACAGAAACCGACCAGTATCTGCGCGACTTTGCCTCGGCCCATCCGGAGGTCGACTATACCATCACATTCTATTCTGACGACGATCTGAAGACCCAGTCGAAGATCGCGCTTGACTCCGGCATCGTTCCCGATGTGTTCTTCGGCCACGCGGGCGCCGACTTCAGCGAGTACTATGCCTCCGGCGTTCTGAAAGATATCACGCAGCTGATCAAGGACAACGGCACCTATGACCGCATCGAGAGCGGCTATTATGGCCCGTATACCGTCGACGACAAGATCTACGGCTATCCAGAAGCAGTTCTGACGCCGTGGCAGTCCCTGTATGTCAACCGCGACATTTTTGACGCCTGCGGCATCACCGAGGATCCCACCACGGTCGACGAGCTGATCGCGACCTGCAACACCATCCACGAAAACGGCTATGACCCGATCGCCATCGGCGACAAGGACGGCTGGCCCGCAGTCATCCTCTGCGGCGACTACTATGCGCAGCAGACCGCAGACTATGGCGAGCTCAACAAGATCCTGACCGGCGAAGACACCTTCCCCGGCAACGAGGTATTCCGGAACGCATTTGCCACAGTCGTGGAGCTCGGCCAGAACGGCGCGTATATGTCCGGCTTCAGCTCCACCGATCACAACACCGCGATCCAGGCCTTCGCGGCCGGCCAGACCGCAATGCTCTACTGCGGCTCCTGGTGGAGCAGCATCGCCGGCGGCACCGACAACGGCTTTACGCTGGATGTGATCCAGCTGCCGCTGATGGAAGGCCTTACGGACAACGTGTCCGTGCAGCTCTGCGCCGACATTGCGCTTCTGCCGACCAAGGACGCGAACGAAAGCGCGCTCGGCAAGTTCTTCGACTACATCTCCGACGGCGGCTACTGGACCGTCATGGGCAACGAATATAACTCCTTCACGATGGTCTCCTCCGTGAACGAGAATCTGAATCTGGATCCTGTGTTCCTGAAGGAGCCGATTATCCGGCAGTTCGACAAGCCCGTTCTGTCCCCGTTCTTTGACAACATGTTCCCGGCAGCCGTTCTGACCGAGATGGAGACCGCCTTCCAGCAGGCAATCGCAGGAGAAATCACAGTAGATCAGGCCCTGGAAAACATTCAGGCAGTAATGGACCAGAATCTCGGCTGATCTTTCCAACCAGTATCCATACACAGTACAGCGGCAGATCCAAATTCGGATCTGCCGCTTCGTCATACTATTGACCTTGTTTGCATCTCGTATCTGAAATAGGACGGCAAGGATTGCCAACAGCAATCACATGATCTGGAATGTCATGAACGACTACGCTGCCTGCGCCAATTACAACATCGCTGCCGATAGTTACGCCTGGCAGTACACAGCAGTGTCCGCCAAACCATACATCATTGCCGACCTTGATGGGGCGGGCGTATTCAAGCATTTGATTGCGTAGCCTGCTATCGATTGGATGATGTGCAGTATAAAAACCGCAGCATGGCCCAATGAATACGTGGTCGCCAAATGTTATTTTTCCTGGATCAACAAAAATGCAGTTGTTATTTGCGTAGAAATAGTCTCCGGCTTCGATGTTGCTACCAAATCCGCAAAAAATATTCGGTTCTACATATGGTTCTATTCCAAGCTTTCCGAATAATCTTCGCAGAAGCTGTTCGCGGAGTGCTGTATCCGATGGACGTGTGTGATTATATTCCCAGCACAGATCTGCACATGCCAAATGTGCTGGCTCACGTTCCGGAAATGCGGTGCTGTACAAAAGTCCGCGTTGGCACTTCTCAAGTTCTGTCATGCGTCCTTGCCTCCTGATTCAAAGCGTATAACCGCCGTCCACGCTCATCAGCACGCCTGTTGTCCATCGTGCATCGTCTGAAATGAAGTACTGCACTGCGCCGGCAATATAGTCTGCGCTGCCCAGTTCACCAAGGACTGAGCCTGCACGAAAACGCTCACGTGTTGCGGGATCGGCGAACTGCCAACTGTTGATTTTGGTCGGAATCGCACCGGGAAGTATCGCATTGACGGTAATGCCATACGGCCCAAGCTCGCGCGCCAATGCTGTTGTCAGCACATTTATACCCGCTTTTGCAATGCAGTAATCTATCGGCTGCCCGGTTTGATCTTTGGTGACGGACGATGAGGTATTGATGATTCTGCCCCGGATCTGCCGCTCGATCATATGCTTCGCAACCAACTGCGTCAGGAAAAACGTCCCCTTTACGATCACGTCCAGCGTCCGGTCGAGATTGGCCTCCGTTGCGGTCATGAAGGTGCTGTCCAGAAAAACGCCCGCATTGTTAAATAGAATATCGATCGAGCCGAGCGTGTTCACCGCCGTGTCGAAGATTGCCTGCACACCTTCGCGGGTGCCGACATCCGCGCGGACGGCATTCACGCGGCCAGGCGCATCTTTCAACTCTTCCAGCAGAGAATCGCGCGCCCTTTCGTCACTGTAATAGCTGAACAGAACATCGATCCCGTTGGTTGCCATCATACGGACAGTGGCCCGACCGATGCCGTTTGAGCCGCCTGTGATAACTGCTGTTCGTTTCATAGTGTCCCTCCTCAAAATCGAAAGTGCTTCCCTTATGCGGTTTTTGTACCTTTGTGCCGTCATAAAGGAAGCATTTCGTGTGCCTGTCAGGCGAGATAGAAAATCTCGCGCAGGTCGTCGTAATAGTGCTCCTGCTCGTGGTGCAGGAAGCAGGGCTTGGAGAATGTCCACCAGCGCTGCATCACGGGGCTAGCATCCATCCGCGCCATATCCGCGTCATAATCCTCGCCTGTATACTCGAAATAGGTATAGAGTGTATTGCCGCGAATGGAGATGGAGTAATGATGGATGTTGCAGGACGAGATCAGCTCCAGCAGCTCTGGCCACGGCTCCGCATGCAGGCGGATATACTCGTCCGCCTTTTCCGGCTTCAGCTCGGAAAACTGAATGAAGCGCCGCATGGCTTACACCGCGCAGTAGCCGGTAGAGTAGTAGCCGAGGTTAAACCGGCGGTCAAGCCGGCCATAGCTGGCGCAGACCGGAATATCGGACTCCAGCTCCACGGAATACTGGCCAAAGGGGATCTGGTACTGCTCCTCGCAGATGGGCAGATCCATGCGGGTGCAGATCACGCGCTCTGCCGGAACGGTCAGATGCAGGCCCTTGACGGGGGGCTTGTCTTCAAAATAGAGGTTTACCAGAATGTGCGCGTCCTGCGCATTGCGGTTCGTGATCATCATGGCCTCGTGGCCGGGCAGGGACGGATCGTCCCCGTTGCCGGGCAGATCGCCGTCGATGAACATATAGCGCGTATAGCCGAGTTCAGACATAGCTTGTTCCTCCTTCTTACAGATCCTTCGAGAAATACTCGAACATCTTCGGGCTCATGGGCTTGCTGCCGTTCTCGGTGATGATAAAGCCTGTCTCGATGCGGCCGCCGAACAGCTCCGGATGGCCGAAGAAGCTGACGTCGACCATGACCGTCATGCCGGGAACCAGCTCAAAATCACCGTTCGGGCCGAAGAAGGGGGACTCCGCTTCCATCAGGCCGATGGAGTGGACAAACGGGCAGACCAGATACTTCATCAGGCCGTGCTTTTCAAAATACTTTCGGCCGGGGACATCCAGCTCACGGCCGGACATACCGGGCTTCAGGATGGCCTGCGTCTGGCGCAGAACCTCGCGCAGATGGTTGATGAGCTCCTTCTGGCGCGGGGTGTAGACGCCGCTGACGGGGAGAATGTCGCCTACGGTGCCTGCATAGCCGTTCACGCGCGGCGCAATGCCGATCATGACCAGCTCGCCCTCCTGCATGACGCGGTTCGTCGCGGTCGGGACGACAGCCTTCGCGCGCTCGCCGGAGCCGACGATGGTGGAATAGGCAAAGCTCGTTGCGCCGTTTGCGCGGCAGATGGCTTCGCCTGCAGCAGCGACTTCATATTCAAATGCGCCCGGACGGATCGCGGCGACCATCTTGTCATAGGCCAGATCGCACAGATGCGTGGCGGCGAGGATCTGCTCGTCTTCCCACGGGCTCTTGTAGGCGCGGAGCGTCTCATATTCGTCGGTGATGTCGACGAGCTCGACGCCGGAGAAGCCGGCCTGGAAGTCAACGTAGACCTGATGCGGAATGGTCGCCGTGCCGACAAAGCCGATGCGGCGCAGGTGCGTACCCTGGGCGCGGAGCTCCTCATCAAGCTGCTTGAAGTTGATGATGACGGCGTTCGGATATTCCTCGTTCGGCACCATGAAGACCGGGAAGCAGCGAACCTTGGTGATGGCGGAGTTCATCTGTGCGAACGGCTCCGACTCCGGGCCGCCCAGCAGATACGGCTCGCCCTCGATGGGAACGAGAACCGCGCCCTTTTCAAACTGACCGCACCAGCCGGTCAGGTACCAGCCGTTGGCCACGTTCAGCTCGTCAAAGTAGATGAGAGCCGCGTCAAGGCCCTTGGCCTTCAGAATCTTGCGGACCTCAGCCAGTCTTTTTTCGGTTTCTGCCATGTTGTAGTAAGACATTTTTGTTTCTCCTTTACTTGTTATTCCATAAAATTATCATCCAGCGGATACATGGGCCGGCGGATGTTCTGCATGTGCATATCCTGAAGCCTCTCTGTCGACGCGCCGGGCGTAAAGGCGAGGATGGAGCGTTCCGCCTCCTCCGCCAGCTCCGGGAACAGATAGCCCAGCTTCACAACGACAATGTGGTATTTTGTATAGTCCAGTCCGACAGACGTGAAAATGTCCGGGCGGCAGAAGGCCGCGCGGTTTTTCGTGATGGCGACGGTGATGCCGCCGCAGTCGAGCATGGCGCAGGGGCCGGCGTTGTCGCGCTGATAGGAAAGCAGATCGCCGCGGCCGATGAGTCTGCCGCGGATTACAGCCGACTCGCTCCGCTTGTCAAGGCTTCCGCCGACCGTCAGCTCCAGCGTGTCGCCGGGCTGCGCCTCATAGCAGCGCGCACAGGCTGCCGCGTCCATAATACCCGCGACCAGCACGTTTTTCGCCCCGGCCTGCATGAGCCGGTTCAGCAGATACGCGTTGTCACCCGCCGCGCCTGCCGTGGGGTTATCGCCGGAATCGGAGAGGAAGACCGTGTGCTCCGGCGCCTGCATCGCGCGCCGGATGGCCTCCTCCGGCTCCAGCGCTTCGACCGTGAAGCGGAAGTCGTGCCGGGCATCATAATACATCCGCGCGAGCCTGTCTGCGCACTGTTTGGCAACAGCGGTGTCCGATTCGTGCGTGACGATAAAGTTCGGGCCCATATATGGCTCATCGATCCACGGCTGGCCGTTGAAGACCTGCACGCCGAGCATACCGGGAATCTCGCGCTCCATGCGCTCGGCCTCGGCCATGATGCTGCGCAGCGGCTCCTGTGCCGTCTGCACGGCGTCGCCCTCGATGACGACAGCAGCGCGGCTGATCTGTGGCCGCGGGAGAATGTGCTTCTCAACGCAGATAATCAGTGCCTGCAGTGCACGCAGCTGGGTCTGCTTGTGGTCAGCATGCGGTGCGGTGCGGAAGCCCGTCACATAGTTTGCAAGCTGCGGGATCTCGTCACTGTTGTCCGCATGGAAGTCCATCGCGACAGCTACGGGGATCTCAAAGCCGATCTTCTCGCGAAGCCTGCGCAGCAGATACGCCTCGCCGGAACCGATTCCCTCAACGCACATCGCGCCGTGCAGATAGAGCCACACGCCGTCGATACCCTCGACGGGAACGCCGTCCACGATGCCGCCCGCAAGTTCCAGATAGTCCGCCTTTGCCACCGGACCGCCCGGAAGCGCGTGCGCGTACAGCGTCGGCACGACCTCGATCTGCTTTTCCTCCAGCAGCTCTGCGATCTGGAGCTTTGCAAGCATGTCCGGCCCATATGCAAGGTCAAAATCCGCCTTGCGCGTCAGAACCGGCGTGAGGGAATTGCCCTCGCACTGCAAAGAACCGATTGCAATTCTCATGTTCATACCTCCTTTATGCCCCGGTCAGCCCGAGAACGCTGACCATAGGCGATTTCTGCATCATCATTTTCTTTCGATTCTGGCAACGTTTGCAGATTTTACGAAAGCAGTACAGACAGGCGCCTGTACGTCAAATCGACGCAACGCTGTCTCCCTGCTGAAGATATACCTGTGTCAGAACCTGTGTTGAATCCGGCGCGCCGTATTTTACCGGATTGAGCAGCTGCAGCAGCAACTGCCCGGTTTGCACCCCGATCTCCATTTCCGGCTGGCGGATCGTCGTGATCTTCGGGGTCGTAAGGCCGAGCTCATCATGTACATCAAAGCCGATCAGCGAGATATCCCGGCCGATCTGAAGCGCAGCCTCCCGAATGGCCTGCAGCGCGCCGGCTGTCATCATTTCCGAGGTGACATACACGGCGCTGAACGGATGCGTGTGCCGCTTTGCAAGCAGCTGCTTCATGCAACGATAGCCATCATTTTGCTTGAAGTTTCCGTATGCGATCAGAGCCGGATCGATCGCGATCCCATTTTCCCGCAGCTCCTCCGCGTAGCCCGCCAGACGCTCCGCGCCGGTGGTCTCCTCGACCGTGCCGACCAGAATGGCGATCTGCCGGTGCCCGCATTCGAGAAGTGCGCGAACCGCCATACGGCTTGCCTGTCTGTTATCGACAATCACGAACTTTGTCGACGCATCCCGATACTGCGGGAGATTATCGATAAAAATGACCGGGATATTGTGGGCGGCAAAGCGTGCAACATTTGGAGCCTTCAGGTCAACAGAGGCAATGACCAACGCGTCGACGCGCTTTTGAAACAGGTTATCCAGATATCGTCGCTCGATCTGCTTGCTCTCATTGCTGTCTGCAACAATCAGCATATAGCCCGCTCTGGAAACCGTCAGGTCGATCCCCTTAATGATGCGGCTCAGAAAAATCTCGCAGATATCCGGCACGATCACGCCGATTGTCATGCTTGCCTGCACCTTAAGCGAACGCGCAATTTCATTCGGAACGTAACCGCAGTCGTCCAGACATGCCAACACCCGCGCCCGGGTCTCCGCCTTGACGTATCCCTTGCCGTTTACAACACGGGATACTGTCGAAGCAGAGAGATTCAGCTTTTGCGCCACATCTTTTAATGTCCCGGGCTTCATCATGCAATCTCCAATCCGGATTGCAGAAGCACCTTGCGTCAAACGGCTTATTTCACAATGCCCTTCTGCAGAATGATATTTGCATACTGCGACTGCTCGCTCGTCTGAATTATGCAGAAGCAGCGCTGTGCCTGACGGTAAAACTCAAACCGCTCGTATGCGCCGAAGGCCTGCGCGCCGCGTTCGTCATGTGCGACAACGATCTGCTCATACCGCGTCCAGATCGGAAGCTCCATATCCAGATCGCATTTCATTCGTTCCATCAGCATGACTGGCGTCTCGACATACGCGTCAAGCGGCATGACCTGCAGAATCGCGTCCAGAAGCTCCGGCACACCGTGACCGTCTGCACGCAGAAATACACATCCGCCCTGCTGCGCAGTGGCACGGCCAGGGAAGTTGCCGTCGCCGATACAGATCCGGTCGCCATGCCCCATTTCACACAGAACCTTCAACAGCTCTGGCGAGAGAATTGCGGGAACACCTTTTAACATCGTTTGCCGTCTCCTTTCTTTCATCTTGCAATTATCGCTAAATATGTTATAATAATTTCGTAAAAACGGAATATACGCAAATTTATTCGTTTTACTTGCATGAAAAATTAAAAACTGAAAGGTGGTTTTTCTATGAATCAGATCAGCTACATTGGTCATCCGAGTCAGCTCTGTGGGGTCGAAGAACATCGACTTGTTGGCGGACGCGGCGACGGCATGCGCTTGCTTCAGGTCAGAAACGGAAAGGGGCTGGAATTTACGGTGTCAGCAGATCGCTGCGCCGATATTTCGAGACTCAGCTTCAAGGGCGATAATTATGGATTTTTCTCTGCCTGCGGTTATGCGGCGCCGGCCTATTACGATGATAAGGATGCCGGATGGCTCAAAAACTTTACGGCGGGCTTTCTGACGACCTGCGGACTTGACGCGGTCGGAAGCCCCTGTGAGGATCAGGGCGAGTCTCTGCCGCTGCACGGACGCATCTCCAACACGCCGGCAGAGCACTTGTTGTGGGATGAAGACGATACATCGATCTGGATCAAGGCCGTTATGAACCATGCACGCATTTTTGAACGCAAGCTGATGCTCACGCGCGTGATCACCTGCTCCAAGCAGACCAATGAAATCACGATCTGTGATACAGTCGAGAATATTGGCGATGCAGAAAGTCCGCTGATGCTGCTTTACCACATGAACATGGGATACCCGCTTCTGAGTGAGGCTGCGGAGCTGTTCATCCCGGCGGCACATGTGACACCGCGTAACGAGCATGCTGCGAAGGATCTGGACACATGGGATCGGGTGCTCACGCCGACGCCGGGCTTTGTGGAGCAGTGCTATTACCACGACTTCCAGACAAAGGAGGGCCGGGCAGGTATTTTCAACCCGCAGATCGGCAAGGGCTTGCTCCTCAGCTTCGATACGACCGGGCTGGACTGCTTTACGCAGTGGAAGATGATGGGTGTCCGCGATTATGTGATGGGTCTCGAAGCCGGAAACTGCTATCCGGACGGCCGGGATGTCATGCGGAAGCAGGGCAGACTGAAGTTCATCGCACCGGGACAGGCCATGCAGTATCAGGTTCGGCTGCGCATTGTGGAAAACGCCGCACAGTGGGAACAGCTCAAAGCATGATCCATGAATGGAGCCGGGAAACCGGCTCCGTTTTTTAATCTGTTTGCAGCGGCAGATCACCGGCGTGCAGCGATGCGAGCCAGCTTGCCGCGATCTCATCGAGCAGATACAGAGTTCCGTCGTTTCCGCAGGCGGCATAACAGCTTCCATCCGGCAGAGCATTTCCAAAGCGGAGCGTAAACGATGCGTCCTGTCCATTCTCATCATAGAAGATCGTATAGACTGCACGCGGCTCTGTCAGGCCGCAGTCCGTTAGCGTCTGACGGTCGGCTTGGTAAGCAGCACAGCCGCGCCACCGCAGATCCCGGCAGATCGCATAGAGATTATAGGCGGCGCTGCTCTCGACCGGGGCAAAACCATTCTCCGTCCGAATGGCCCAGACGCCGTCTTCCAGCTGCGTCTCGCTTCCGACGCAGGAAAGGACGATCGTTCCGGCTGCGTTTGTAAGCTCGACGCGCTGCGGCGCGTCCGGTGTCGGGATCGCAGGCAGCTCCATCAGATCAAGAAGTCCCGCACTGAATGCCTGCAGCAGCGCAGGCGCGGTCAGATAGAGCTCCGTCTGTGCGTCGAGCTGCACATAGAGCTGCTCCGTCGCCGCGTTCATGCTTCCGATGAGAAGCCGGTGCTGTGCGCCGTCTTCAAAGGCCAGCTCAATCTCGCACTGCGGCTGCTCCAGGCCATACTGCGCGGACGCATCCGCGACCGGCGTGATTGCCTGCTCGATCGGCGCGGTCAGCAGCGCCTGCGCAAGCGTCTGCGCAGCCTGCTGCGAAACAGGGAACGCGCTGTCGCCGGACAGCCGCCACACGCCGTTTTCCTGCTCCAGACGGACGGTGCCGTCCTTGTTTGTATAGCAGATCGTGCTCAGCGGCGCACTGCTCTGCAGAAGAAGGCGAGTCTCCGGCACAGCCGGCTCACGGGACAAAACCGCAAGCAGAATGGCCAGCGCCGCAGCGACTGCGCTCAGAATCAGGAGAATTTGGATCTGCTTTCGTTTCATCTGCGTTTTCTCCTCCGAAGATACGCCCATCCGCAGACCGCAAGCCCCAGCGGGAGCACAGCGATGCACACGGCGGCCCAGAGGCCGAGCGCGGCCGCGCCGACCGTCAGCCGTTCGCCACCCAGAAGCGGCCCCGGCGGCACGGCGGCGCCGCTGTCCAGCAGGAACTGCAGCGCGTCGAGAAGCAAATACAGATTTCCGTCAGAAACCGAGGTATTGACGGTATCATCCAGAATATATGCCGACGGGAACCAGCACAGCGCGGACTGCACGCCGGACTGCTCCTGCTTTTCGGCGCTTGCGGCGAGATAAAACGGGCCCGAAGCATCGCCCTCCTCCCGCTGCGTCGTCTGCATGGAGAATCCGGCTTGCTTGCTGTAGGCATAGGCCGAGGAGGCAAACAGCAGCTGCTGCGAGATACCCTCCGGCATGCTGTCGGACGGCTGCACAGCCTGGCAGAGCGGAAGCATGACCCGCCGCGAGGCGGACCGCAGCTCTCGCGTTGCATCCGCTGTCAGGATCTGCGGCAGCAGATAATACGGATATCCGTCGGCATAGCTGCCGCTCTGCGCCTCGGCCACGAGGCCGGGAACCGCCGACAGGCCGTAGCCGGCCAGCAGCGCGTTCCAGTTTGGTGTCGATTCGTCCAGATACCGGCTGAACAGGCAGAGTCTGCCGCCGTCTTGCAGATACGCGGTCAGCTGCATGAGCTCCGCTTCGGTCAGATCCTGCGCTGCGCCGCAGACAAGCAGGCAGTCACAGTCTGCCGGGATGCCGTCGCTGCTCAGAAGATCGAGCGTGGAGAGCCGATAGCCCTGCGCGGTCAGCTGCGCCGTGAAGCGCTCCGGCAGAGATTGTTCACCATGGCCGGTCAGAAGGCAGACGGACGGTGTCTGCTGCGTCGTAACGGAACGGATTGCTGCGCAGAGTGCGCTTTCGGCGCAGAGGCGGACAGCGCTGTCTTCGTCAGAGCCCCGGACGTAGATCTCGCCATAGCCGATATATTTGCTTTTTTGTCCGCAGACGGCGATCAGGCTGTTCTGATCGACCGATCCGCTTGTATATTGTGAGAGAATCCCCGGGTGCAGAACCGGGTCGGTCTTTTCGACCTCGATCCTTGTGTTCAGTTCGCTGACGCGGGCAAGGAAGCGCTCCAGATAGATATCCTCCTGCCCGCCGCGCACGATCCAATAGACGACGACGTCCTGATCGACTGTGCGCAGGAAGGTCTCGGCCTGCTCGGAAAGTTCCAGCACGGCCGTCTGTGATATGCTTTTCTGCGTCCAGGACGCCGGAAGCTTTTCGGCGATCAGATTCAGCAGAATCAGGATCACCAGACTCAGCGCGGTCAGCAGCAAATAAAACGTACCGTGCTGCACGGCGCGGCAGTTTTTCTCCTTCATTCGCTCCACCGCCTTTTTTCCAGACTCAAAACCGTCAGCAGCAGGAAAAAGACTGTTACAGAGAGCAGATAGCAGACGCCTGTCCAGTCAAAAATGCCGTCCAGAAAAACGTAATAGCGGTCAAAGACGGACAGCCGGCGCATCAGCGCGGGAAAGCCCCCGGAAAACCGCTCCGGCAGTAAAAAATAGCACACGGCGTTCGCCGTCTCCAGAACTGCCGCGCAGCAGGCACATGCACGCCAGCTTTTTGTCATGGCGTAGAGTGCCCCGGCCGGGAGCAGCAGCAAAATCGCGGCGGCAGCCAGCGTCGCGGACGAAGAATTGGACACGAGCTTTGCAAGCGTCGATAAAAAGAACAGCAGCAGTGTCGCGGCAAAGCTCATGCCGGCAGCGGTAGCCTGGCTATCCGTCTGCGCGGAAAGAAACAGGCCGATCGACGCGAGGCTGATCCCCAGCAGGTAAAAGCCAATGAGCGCGCAGTAGGCCGCTGGGAGATCCACGTTTCCATACAGCCGCAGCAGCGGCGGATACAGCGCCATGATCAGAACCGGCAGCGCGATCACGCCGCAAAGGCCCAGAAACTTTCCTGCCACGATCTGCGAGATGCGGACCGGCAGCGCGTAGAGCAGCAGCTCTGTTTTCTGGCGGCGCTCCTCGGCAAAAGTGCGCATGGTCAGGATTGGGATAGCGATCAGGAAAGTGAATGTCATACTCCGGGGGACCTGCGTAAAGTCAGCAGAGCCGCCCTTCAGGCAGGAAAGAACCGTATAGATCCCCGCGGTGAGCAAAACGAACGTGGCAAAGGCATAGCCGTAAAAGGTCTGAAAGCAGGCGTTGAGCTCGCGCTCGAATATCCGCTGCGTCTTCATTGCGGCATCTCCTTTCCGGTCTGCGCGGTCAGCTTTAAAAACAGCTCCTCCAGCGTATCCTCCGTGACCGCCAGCCGCTGCAAGCAGACACCCGCGGTCACAAACGCCACAGACAGCGCCTCGGCCAGCTCCGCACCCGACGCGCAGTCCGCCTGAATCAGCACGTGCTGCTCGTCCGGCTGCGACATGCGCATATCGGTAAGCTGCGGCGCAAACGGCTGCAGGAGCTGCTCGGCCTGCTGTCTTCCGCACCGGGCGCACAGCTCCAGCCGGGCACGGCCGGAATAGCTCCGTTCAAGCTCCCGGAGTCCGCCGCAGGCGGCGAGCCGCCCCTGCACAATGACCAGCAGTTCCGTACACACGGCCTGAATTTCGCTGAGGATATGACTGCTGAGGATCACGGTGTGCGTTTTCCCAAGCTCTGTGATCAGCTGCCGGATCTGCAGAAGCTGTTCCGGGTCAAGGCCGACAGTCGGCTCGTCGAGGATCACAAGCTCCGGCTCCGCGAGCACCGCCTGCGAGATCCCGACACGCTGTCGGTAGCCCTTGGAGAGATTGCCGATCAGACGGTCGCGTACCGCAGTGATCTGCGTCGCCTCCAGCGCGCGGTCGACCGCCTGCGGGATCTGCTTTTTGGGCACAGCCTTCAGCGCGGCAACAAACGAGAGGTATTCCCGCGGCGTCATTTCCGGATAGACAGGCGGGATCTCCGGCAGATATCCGATCTTCTGCCGGACGGTGCTTCCTCCGTCCAGAATACTGACGCCGTCCAGCAGAACGTCACCGGACGTAGGCGCCAGACAGCCCGTCAGCATATTCATGGTCGTGGATTTTCCCGCGCCGTTTACCCCCAGAAAGCCGCAGATCTGCCGCTCCCGGATGGTAAAACTCAGATGATCGACGACAGTACGAGAACCGTATTTCTTTGTCAGCTCTCGTGCCTCCAGCATAGCGGACACTCCTTTGGCTTCTGTAAGGTTGTTGGGAAGGGGGCGCCGCGTTTCGCGGCGCCCTCTGTTTCACATATCAGTCTTCGTCTTCAATCACAAGATCCGGGTTCTCGCCGAAATGCTTCAGCATGACGATCGGGTCGGATTTGCTGGTGTTCGTGATCACGACGCCCTTCTTTGCAGCGTCGGCCGTGACGAAGTATTCGTCGTGCGTCAGCTGGCCGAAGCGGATCTGCGTCGGGGTCTCGATGTCCCATTTGCCCATGGTGCCGTGGCCCTGCAGCATGATCATGCCATAGGGCGCGCCGTCCCTGATCGTGACAGTCTGGCCGGGCAGGACCGTCAGACGCTTAGCGCAGGCGAGCTTGCACTTGTAGCAGATCCACTCCTCGATATAGCCTTCCTTCTGCATTTCCTCCATCGGACGGACAGGCTTCGGGGCCATGAAGCGGTGCTTGTGGAATTCGGGATCGACGTTCTTTTCCCAGTCGACCACGTCGACGAGATAATCGAAGTCGCCGAGCTTGTCCTGCGGCGTATCCTTCCACAGAAGCTCCTCCGGCGTGCAGTGGTCGCCCCACAGGACGGACTGGTACATTGCGAACACGTCGGACGCGAACTGCGGCTCATAGGTGCAGAGCGTACCGGGCGCGTGCAGAACGCCAGCGGGCACGTCGTAGCCGGTATCGACCTCCTGCTTGTAGGCACGGGAGAGCTCCAGGATCTTGTTGTCGCCCTTGGTGAAGTTCATCAGGCTCTGCTTGAGTTCTTCCTTTGTCGTGCCGGGATTGAGGCCGAAATAGGTCTCGGCGCGCTCACCGCGGTAGTTGTTGACCTGCGCGGGGAAGAAGTACATTTCCGGCTTGCCGGCCTGACCGGTCAGTGCGGCATGCTCGTCGCGCTGGTGGATATGATGCGGCAGCGGGCCGAGGTTATCGAAGAACTTGGAATAGGCGGGCCATCTGTGATATTTGTTCCAGAGGAACTCGCCGATCACGTCCGCGCCAAGCTCGGAAACCATCTCGCGCAGCAGCATTTTTTCGCTGTCGTCTGCGCTCACGACATAGGACAGACCCTCGTCGTCTGGGGTGCCGGGGCCGTTTTCCGCGTGCGTCGTGGAGGCGAACCAGCGCTCGTCAATGCCGCCGCGCGAAAGGCCCAGCGCGTAGTAATCATCCGGATGCAGCTTGATCCTGCGGCCCGGACGGCAGAAGGAACGGGGAACCCACGTAGGCGTCAGACGGAGAATGCCTTCGCCCTCTTGCAGGAGCTTTTGTGCGATTTCTTTCCTTGTCATTTTAAATTCCTCCATTAAATGTAGTTGGGTATGTGAAATCAATATATGTGCCGCGGCATCAGGCTTTTTTTGTGCCGCTCTGGGTGACAAATGCATCAAAGGAAACGACCAATAGCAACACGATGCCTTTGACCATTGTATTCATGTATCCACCAAGGCCAAGGAATCCAAGACCCTTGTACATAACATAGAGCAGAAGAATACCAATGACTGTGCGGTGTACACCACCCCTGCCACCGGACAGAGAGGTACCGCCGACGACTGTAGCTGCAATGCAAGTCAGAGACAGGTCTGTTCCATAGAGTACGGAACCGGCGCGGATCTCGCAGACATACATACAGCCTGCTAGACCGGCCGCAAGACCAAGAATGACAAACGTTGCAAAGCGGTATGCATTGACCTTGATGCCGGATAGCTTTGCAGAAACAATATTTCCACCGGTTGCGTAGAAGTTCCGCCCGGCCTGTGTGTATTTCATAAACAGATGGCAGACGACTGCAACCAGGATGAAGATGTAGGTCAGGTAGGACTGGCCGAGGAAAGTGCCTTTGCCTAACTCGGCAATAAAGGTGTTGGATGTTGCGATCATATCACCACCGGTGAAGACCAGACAGCCGCCCTTGATCATATAGCTCATGCCCATGGTCGCGATAAAGGCCGGGATGTCTCCCTTCACGATCACAAGTCCGTTGATCGCGCCGATCGCCATCGTCGACAGAAGCGTGCACACAAACGCCAGCAGAATGCCGCCTGCCGTATCGCCCCATGTATTTAGCAGGAAGCAGAAGAAAATCTGCGCCCATGCAAAGTTTGCGGAAAGAGACAAATCAAACGCGCCGGTGATGATTGCAATAGTCATGGCCATTGCGGCGACACCGTAAATGGATGCATCCATCAGAACGTTTTTGATATTAGTGGGGGACACGAAGCTGGGTCTGCTGATTGCAAGGAACACAATGAATAACGCCAGAAGGCAGAGGATTGCCTGCGATTTCAGAAACTTACCAACGCTTTTCATTATTTCGCGACCTCCTTCAGCTTGGCTTTTTTATTCCAGGTATCCAGAATGACTGCCAGAATTACGACCGCGCCGCGGACAATCAACTGCTCATTTGCCTGTACACCAAGCAGATTCAGCGCGTTGAGCAGCACACCGAGCACAACGACGCCGAGCACGACCTTCAGAATGCTGCCACTGCCGCCGTTCAGGGATGTACCGCCAACTGCGACGCAGGCCATTGCATCCATTTCATAGTTGAGGCCCTGCTGAATCGATGCGGAGTTGACGCGCGCAACGACCAGAACGCCTGCGATACCGGCGCAGATCCCGCAGATCACATGCGCCGCGAAACGAATACGCCGCGTACGGATACCGGCCATCTTGGCCGCCTCCATGTTAGCACCGAGGAAGTATAGGTTTCGGCCAAAGGCCGTCTTTACCAATATGAACTGCATGATGACGGCGATAATCAGGAAAAACAGAACTGGTACAACGCCGGAACCGAGCATCTTGAACATACCGCTTTTATAGCTGGCGGACTGGAACTGTCCATTTACAACTGCATTTGCGACGGCTGCAACAATAATCTGAATCGCATATGTAATGATAAAGGATTCGCCCATTCGGCCGTTGACGGCTGCGAGGATACCGCCGCTGATGCAGCCAACTGTTGCGCCGACCACGATGCCAATCAGCAGAACAACAAACGATGCGTAATCCGGTGAAACGCGATCAACGGTTGTTGCGTTGATCACAAGCATCGTCAAAACTGCGGACAAAGAAACAGTGGAGCTGATGGACAAATCCATGCCGCCCGCGATGACTGTGTAGGCCATACCCAATGCTGCGATACCAATTGTCGAATACGAACGCAGAATGTTGATCAGGTTGTTGCCACTCAAGAATGCAGGCCGTTTTGCCGACGCGATGGCAATGATGATTAAAATAAAAAAGATGAGACCCCATTCTTTGAAAAAACTTTTGAAGTTAAATCCCTTTTTGATGCTCTTTTGCGATAGCTTCTCCATATCCGCACCTCCTCAGTTCTTGATCGCCAGATGCATGACAGCCTCGGCGGAAGCTTCTTCCTGGCTCAGCTCTCCAGCCTTTTCGCCGCCGGAGAGGACAACCAGCCGGTCGCTCATGCCAAGCACCTCCGGCAGCTCCGAGGAGATCATGATGATCGACTTTCCGCTCTCGACCAGCCGGTTCATCAGACAGTAGATATCATACTTCGCACCGACGTCGATGCCGCGCGTGGGCTCGTCGAGAATGAGGATGTCCACATCGGAGAACAGCCATTTTGCGAAGACGACCTTTTGCTGATTGCCGCCGGAGAGATTGCCCGCGATCTGCAGCATGGACGGCGTCTTTACGCCGAGCTCCTCCGCAAGCTCCGTCGCGGCGGCACGTTCCTTTTTCTTATCGAGCACAAGCCCGGTCTTGATCTTCTTCAGATTTGTGATGGTGATGTTCCAGATCAGGTCGTAGGACAGGATCAGGCCGGTTTCCTTGCGGTCCTCCGTCAGAAGACCAACGCCGTTTTTCTTTCCGTCTGCGGTCGAGGATATCACAACCTTCTTCCCGCCGATCTCGATCACGCCGCCGTCGTAGTGCTCCGCACCGAAGATCGCCTCCGCGATCTCTGTCCGCCCGGAGCCGACCAGACCGGCAAGGCCGAGGATCTCACCCCTGTGCAGCTCAAAGGAGATCGGGCCGACGATGCCGCTGCGCACGACATTGTCCAGCTTCAATACGACCTCGCCCGGCTTGCAGCTGCGCTTCGGATATTCCGTATCCACGCTTCTGCCGACCATCCGCTCGACGATCTCATCGCGCGTAAAGTCCTTCGTCGGACGGGTCTCGATGACATTGCCGTCCCGGACCACGGTCGCCGTATCGCACATCTCGAAGATCTCATCCATTTTGTGCGAAATATACACTATGGTCGTTCCGGTTTCTTTCAGCGTGTGCATGATCTCGAACAGGTGCCGTGTCTCGCCCGTCGTCAGAGAGGACGTCGGCTCGTCCATAACGATGACGCGCGGCTTTTTGTACAGGACCTTGGCGATCTCCACCATCTGCTTCTGAGAGGCCGAAAGAGCCTCAATCTTTGCGGTCGCCCGGAAGTCAAAGCAGAGCGAGTCCAGAAATTCCTGCGTAGTCGCGTTGATCTGCTTCCAGTTTACAAGTCCCCTGCCGCCATTCAGCTTGTTCAGGAACATGTTTTCTGCAACAGAAAGTGAATTGACCAGATTGCACTCCTGAAACACGAGGCCGATCCCGAGCCGCTCGGCGTCGGTCGTGTTCCGGATCTTCACGGTCTGCCCGTCGATCAGGATCTCACCGCTGTCGGCCTGATAGACGCCGTTCAGAACCTTCATCAGCGTAGACTTTCCTGCGCCGTTTTCGCCGACCAGCGCATGGATCTCGCCGCGCTTTACCTGAAGGCTGACATTGTTCAGGGCGATAACCCCCGGAAATGTCTTTGTGATGTTTTTCATCTCAAGAATGTACGCACTCATTTTCAACCACCTTCTTAAAGTAATAGGGTCTTTTTGTAAGAGCTTTTCTCGGGCGCATGCGCCCGGCATTCACAATGCGTATTATTTAATCGATTATATTTTAGCGAATTCCCGCAGCTCTATGCTTCACGTCAAAAAGTATAGTCTGTTCTCCGAATTCGCTTTTAAACGATTAACTTATAAAACTAATTATATATCACGCCATATTTATTTTCAATCTTCTTTTCATGAGTATAACAACCAAAAAACGCGCGTCCAAATTGTGTACTTTTTCTAATGCTGGCTTTTGCGAAAAGCGAAGCAAATACAGGGACAGCACGTACTTCCTCTGCTTTTTAACCGTTTAAAGATTTCTACGGATTTTGCAAGTTTGCTCTTGACTTTTACCGGAGACACCTCTTACAATAGTAGAATCATCTGCATCCTGTCCGGGGAGGATCAAGTATGGCGAGAATGAAAGACGTTGCGGATCGTGCAGGCGTATCTGTCGCGACCGTTTCGAACGTTCTGACAGGCAAACGCGCCGTCACGCCAGAAGTACGTGAAAATGTTCTGCGCGCGATCAAGGAGCTGGACTATCATGTCAACATGATTGCCCGCGGTCTGAAAACGCAGCGGACCAATACGATCGGCGTCGTGCTGCCTGACGTTACAAAGCTGTTTTTCAACGATGTGCTGCACGGAATGATGACGGCAGCCAGCGACTTCGGCTACTGCATCACGCTTTTGAGCAGCAACTATAATTTTGATACGGAGCGGCAGAGCATCGCCGCGCTGCGCGGCAACCACGTCGACGCCGTGATCCTCGACTCCTGTGTAAATTGCCGCGATGCCGAGCAGTGGGGCGCTGAGCTTGCGGACTCGCTTGCGCAGTCCGTCCCGATCGTCAGTCTGGAAACAACGCTGCACAAGGAGCGGATCTCCAGCATCCGCGTCGACTGCAAGCGCTGGAGCGGTCAGATGACACAGCACCTGATCGACCAGAACCGCCGCCGGATCCTGTATATTTCCGGCCCGTCCCAGCTGATGCACGAGATCGAGCGGCTGGAGGGCTATATCATGACGCTGAAGCGCAATGCACTGCCGGTCTGCGACGAGCTGATCGCAAAGGGTGATTTTCTGTCGCATTCCGGCTACAGCATCGTCAAGCAGGCGATCGCAAACGGTCTGGAGTTCGACGCGGTGCAGGCCTCAAACGACCAGGCCGCCATCGGCGCGATCAAGGCGCTAAAGGAATCCAATATCCAGATCCCGGAGAAGGTCGCCGTGACCGGCTTTGACAATCTGTTCCCCTCCACGCTGATCTCGCCGTCCCTGACGACGCTCTCCGTACCCCGTTATTATATGGGCTATGAGGCCGTGAGTGAATGCGTCCGCCGGATCGAAACGCCGTCCGCAGCTGTCCGGCACGCCGTGCTTGAATCGCCGATCATCATCCGCAGCTCCTCCGTGCCGATCTCGGACACGGTGTGGGATCTGACCAACTGGTGATCCGCGCACGCTCCCGCACATTTCACGCCGCCCGCTCCGCCGGGCGGCGTTTTGGCTGTCCGCCGTGCAAAGGAAATGCGTATTTCCACCTCGTTTTTGTACATTCTGCACAATTCGAAAATCAATAATTTGAAAGAAACGTACGTTGCATTTTCTGCGGCAGGCGTTTATAATGTGAATATCAAGTAAATCGATTAAATTTCAAGAGGTTCTCTTATTTGCAACGCGATCTGAATATAATCCATGATCGCATTGTTTTTTTATTTAAATTTAAACGATTAAAACATGCTTCATTCGTTGTTCCATCCCGATCTTAACGCAGCTGCATGCGTGAAAGATAAATAAAACAGAAGGAGAACTACAATGAAAAAGATCCTTGCACTCCTGCTCGCAGCCGTCATGGTTTTCGCTCTGGTTGCCTGCGCAACCTCTGAGAAGCCCGCTGAGACAAAACCCGCAGAAACGGCCGCAGAAACCAAGGCCGAAGAAAAGACCGACGAAACTCCCGCAGATGCCGAGGTGACCAAAGAGGGCGGTTACCGCTTGATGCTCTCCAACGCATACTACACTGCTCCGTACTGCGCGGCGTACGATCCGTCCGCAGTTGCCGCCGCTGAAGCGCTCGGCTGCACGCTGGATGTTATGGACGGCGAAGGCAACCAGCAGAAGCAGCTTGAGCAGGCCAATCTGGCCATCTCCGAAGGCTACGATGGTTTCCTGTACTTCCCGGCTGACGTTGACGGCGCTCTGCCCGTTATCGAGGCTCTGAACGACAGCGGCATCGCATGGGTTGGTGTCAATGCCTACACCGGCGATAAAATTGATGAAGTCGGCATGAAATACTACGTTGGCCCGGATGCATATTCTCATGGCGAAACACAGGCCAATACGCTGATTGAGATGTTCCCGGACGGCTGCAACTATGTTGTAATTGCTGGTACTGCTGGCCATATGCAGACCATCTACATGGACAAGGCAATGGATGAAATCCTCGATCCTGCCAAGTATGTCCGTCTCGACTATCAGAACTGCGATTTCTCCGCCGAAACCGCGCTGACCAAGGCTGCTGACATGATCACCGCTTACGGTATCAAGAGCGCGGGCGGCCAGATCGACTGCATCATCGTGCAGGACGGCGGCATGTCCACTGGCGTTATCTCCGCACTGGAAGCGGCTGGCTTCAAGCCGGGCGACGTAAAGTTCATTGCTATGGGCTCCAACATGGTTCTGTATGATGCAATGGTTGATGGCTGGCTGTCTGCATGCTCCACGCAGGATCCCGTTGCCGAAGGCAAGCTGGCAGTTGAAACTCTGTACGCTGTCCTTCAGGGCACGGCAACTCCGGGCTGGACCAAGCTCCCGACTCCGGTTGCATATCCGGAAACGAAGGACAACTTCAGCTGGTTCGAATAATTTCCGTATAGGCTTACGGATACGAAACAGCGAAAGACTGAATTTGCGTTAAATCAATATGTAAAAGGCGATCGGCCAGCTCCAAAAGGGCTGGCCGATTTTTCTTATCCAAATTAAGAAAAAAGAAGGAGAGAACATCATGTTTTTTGAAGAACACGCAAAGCTGCTGGCTGATTTCGCCCGCGTTTCCCAGGCGGCGGGCGCACGCGCCGACTATGTGCAGGGCGGCGGCGGGAACACGTCTGTTAAGCTCCCCGGTGGGCTGATGGCGATCAAGGCATCCGGCTTCTGTCTGTCCGATATCCACCCGGATCAGGCATATGCCGTGCTGGACGGCGCGGATCTGCGGAATTTCTATCTCACGACCGAACCGTCCGAGCTTGCGGACGTCGAAAAAGAGGGCTCTGCCCGCGCGAAAGCGGACGTGCGCCATATTGACGGTCTTGCCGACCTGCGGCCATCCGTCGAGGCGGGGTTCCACTCGATATTAAAGACCTTCGTTGTACACACGCACAGCGTCTATGCCAATCTGGCCGCCTGCTCCACCGCCTGCCGTCCGATCGCGGCGCAGGCATTTGCCGGGGCAAATTACACCTGGGGCTGGGTGCCCTACACCGACCCCGGCGCGAACCTGACCTTCGCCATCCGCGACGAGCTGCGGCTTGTGGAAGCTGAGACGGGTAAAGTCCCGCCTGTGATTCTGATGCAGAACCACGGCATCATCGTCCATGACGACGATCCGGACGCGGCGCTTGCCATTCACACCGACGCAAACGAGCGGCTGG
>OGYF01000564.1_pt1 | contig 37280 bp, 34 predicted proteins | sample 1576451 | NCBI WGS metagenome assembly OGYF01 (sample SAMEA3541505, study PRJEB24748) | human gut metagenome | biome: human gut; feature: human-associated habitat; material: faeces | place: China | collected 2012
CCTCATTCTTGACCAGCCGACGAACCACCTCGACCTCGAGTCCATAACCGCCGTCAACAACGGACTTTCGGATTTCAAGGGCAACGTGCTGTTCTGCTCGCACGACTATGAGATAGTCAACACCGTCGCCAACAGAATAATCGAGATTTGCGACGACGGAGTTGTCGACCATTCGGGCAACTACGACGATTTTGTCGAGTTCAAGGAGAGCCGCGGCATGGAAGTCACCACGCTCTGACTCGGATTGATATTTTTTACGGTTTGTGGTATAATCAAAGCAGAGAAAATAGCGGAAAATAAAAATGATTTTTCGGGAAGGACAGTGAATTATGAATAATCAGAAAACTGTCAAAAGTGCAAACAGCGAAAAGAGCGCAGTGCTCTATATCGTGACCTGCGCGCTGGTCGTCATTCAGCCGCTGCTCGATATACTTTCGTCTATTGTTATCAATCTCGGCAAGGCGAATTATATCAGCGTCTCGGGTGCTGTCAGGGCGGTTATCATTGCCGCTGTGACCGTGTTCACCCTCGGCTTCTACAAGGGTAAATACAGCACCCTGTTTAAAGTCTATAACGGTATCGCCGCCGCATATATCGCACTGATGTGCCTTATGAGCGCGACCCGCGGAGACCATGTCGCGTTTTTCTATATGCTCGGACTCATGGCGGATACTTTCTTCTTCGCGTTCATGTTCCTGCTCATATTCGAGACCGCGCAGACCGTCGGACGCAGAGTTCACCCCGCCGTTATAGCGGCGACGGCGCTCATCTACGCGCTGACACTTGTTATAAATTATCTTTCAAAGAAGGGCACATTCCATTATTCGACCTCGTTCGCTGTGGCGCTCGCCCTGCTTATCCCGACAGCTCTCGTTTTCTTCGTCTCCCATCTCGGCAGAAAGAAAGCGGATAGCACAAAGCCCGCCGATGCGGCGCTCTCGTGGATAGTCCCGGCGGCAGGTATTATCTTGCTTCTCGTCGGCGCAGTGCTTTCGAATTCAAAGCCCGTGCTCTTCGTCTCCGTCATATTCTCGGCTATCCTCTTTATGTGGACGTTTTCATCCTGGCGGGACGGCAGAAAAGAGAATCGTCCGCCCATGATGCGCGCGTTTCTTTCGAGCGCACTTTTCTGCGTGCTCATTCTTGCACTCCTGCCGATATCTCCCGTAAAGAGCAGCTTCGACGGCACGTTCAGCTTCAAGGGTATGTTCTATACATATAACGGCCAGCAGTCGCCGACAGTCAATCCGAACGGTGACGACCCTATATTCGGCGATGAGGACGAGGATGACGGCGGAGATTATGTCCCGAACCTTGATTCCGGCTATGTGCCCGGCAGCGATAAAAAGGACGATGGCACAACAAATGGCGATAAGACCACCGAAAAAGGTTCAACGTCTACGTCAGGTGGATCCACAAAAGAACCCGCCGGCGACAGCACTGATGATACCTCCGAAGAGACAACGGAGATAAGCACCGAGACCACAAGATGGTGGCAGACGAAGCCCACGATGCCGGACAGATCCGATATCGAGAGCTTTCTTACCGATATCAGCAACCGTGTCACCCGCCCGGAGGAGAGCACGATGCCGCCCGTTGAGACGAAACCGGAACCCACCGCTCCGCCCGATACGGAGGAACCCGGCACAGTAGCTCCGGAGAACAACGCTCCCGCCGCCGCGATAGGCTTCGGCTCGCTCAGAAGTCCCGCGCTCCCGAATGCCGGCGCTATAAATATCGACAGAACGGTTTATTACTCAAAGATGTTCGGCGAGGGAGATATCCAGACAAAGCTCTTCGGCTTGAAATTCGCCGCGCTGTTTGATCAGACGGATTCGATAAAGACCGCGACAAAGGTCCATTCCGATCCCATAACCGTCGCACTCAACTACGGTATTCTCGGTTTTCTTGTCTATATCCTGCCCGCGGCGTTCATCTTCCTGAAGCTGCTCGCGTTTATCCTCGGAAATCTTTCGAAAGTTTTCCGTTCGGCAGGCTGCGCAGTCTATATGTTCACTTCCGTCGTTATTCTGATTCTCTCCGCGCTCGACGGCGATATTCTGACATTTTCTGCAGTCGGCGGCGTCGCGTCGGTCATTTTGGCGAATGCGCTCTCCGTCAGCGAGGATGCGCGCGACCGCTCGGCGGAAAATAAATAACACGCTGATATATCAAAAATAAACAGGGCGTCCCGCTTGCGGGACGCTTTTTTGATTTCTGTTGCATTTCAAAATTTTTATCTCTGCTCTCTGACGAATTTCCGAAAAATTTTCATAAAAACTCCGCTTTTCCACAAAAAATATTGAATCTAAATGGTACTATTTACATTTATATTTAATAGTGTGTATAATGAATATGCTGAAAATCGCGGGAAAACAAGGCTCGCTTTTGTGCCTTTGCCCGATGCGGATTTTTGAATAATTGTTGATTATATCCTGCATTTTTGCAGGGAAAGGAATGATATATAAAATGGAAAATCTGGGGTATTACAACGGCAAATTCGGTCCTCTTGAAGAAATGATGGTTCCTATGAACGACAGAGTGTGCTATTTCGGCGACGGCGTCTATGACGCGACTTACAGCCGCAACGGCGTCATCTTCGCTCTTGACGAGCACATCGACCGTTTCTTCAACAGCGCGGGACTGCTCCGCATCGAGCTTCCCTGCACAAAGGATGAGATGAAAGAAATTCTCAACGATATGGTCAGCAAGGTTGACAGCGGCAATAACTTTGTTTATTGGCAGGCGACCCGCGGAACCGGAATCCGCAACCATGCGTTCCCAAAAGAGGGCAAGGCGAACATTTGGGTCACAATCAAGCCCGCAGAGGTCAAGGATCTTTCTCAGCGCATTAAGCTCATAACCCTTGAGGACACAAGATTCCTTCATTGCAATATTAAGACCCTCAACCTCATCCCGAGCGTCATGGCGGCTCAGAAGACCGCCGAGGCAGGCTGCGACGAGAGCGTTTTCCATCGCGGCGACAGAGTCACCGAGTGCGCTCACAGCAATGTACATATCATAAAGGACGGTGTATTCAAGACCCATCCGACCGATCATTATATCCTGCCCGGCATCGCCCGCGCGCATCTTATTAGAGCGTGCAAGGCGAACAATATCCCGGTTGACGAGACTCCGTTTACTGTCGCCGAGCTTATGGATGCCGATGAAGTCATTGTATCTTCGTCCGGTTCGTTCTGCCTTGTCGCAAACGAGATAGACGGCAAGCCCGTAGGCGGCAAAGCGCCCGAGCTTATCGACACCCTCCAGAAATACCTCGTCAAAGAGTTTATCGACGCTACAACTGTCTGAGGGAGGGGAGCGGTATGACGCAAAAAGAGCTCACTCTTCTCAATTTAGGCGATAGCCTCGACAACATCTCCAACATCGATCCCAGAGGATACGGCGTGTGTCATATCCTCTATCCTGCCTCGCGCGAATATACGGGCGGTCCCCTCTGCATGAACGCAGCGGGGAAGCTCTGCGACACTCTGAAGCAGGATGACCTCGTCTATATAATGACCGGCTTTGTCCTGCCTCCGTTCGGCAGTGCTGAGACGGACGGCGTTATCAGCTCCGTCCTGCTCGCGCGTTCGCTCGTTATCGCGTTCGGCGCAAAGCCCGTTATCGTCTGCCAGGAGGAGAATGTCCCCGCCGTCAAAGCTATGGCGGCAGTTGTCGGACTTCATCTCTATGAGTCTATAGACGAGCTGAAAAAATATCCGATATCCATGGCTGTTGTGCCTTTCACAAAAGATAAGTCAAAGGCAGAGAGCTGCGCCGATGAGATAATATCACACGGCAAGCCCGCCGCTGTTATCAGCATCGAAGCGCCCGGCGAAAATAAAATCGGTAAGTACCATAACGCCACAGGACTTGATGTGACCGACCTTGAGGCGAAAATGGATATCCTCTTCGATAAGCTCCGCGCCATGGGCGTGCTCAATATCGCGATTGGTGACCTCGGCAACGAGATAGGCATGGGTACTATCGCGCCCCATCTGCATAAGCATATTCCCTATGCCAACGAGGGTGAGTGCCGCTGCGGATGCGGCGGCGGAATAGCCGTTCGGAGCATCACCGATAATATAATCACCGCGACCGTCTCCGATTGGGGCTGCTACGCGATGATAGCGGCGATAGCTTATCTTAAAAAAGATATTGATATCATGCACACCGCCGAGCTCGAGGGCGAGGCGATAACCGCCGCCGCACGCAACGGCATGATCGATATGTACGGCTGGTGCATCCCGGCAATCGACGGATTCGGCAAGAGCATGAACATGACGATAGTCAACCTCATGCGCGAGTGCGTCAGCTACGCGCTGAGACTTGAGGACACCTGCAAGACCTGGTTCGAAAAGGTCATTGATAAGGGCTTTTTCGGCGAATAACCAAAAAGGGGTAAAAGCTATGAACGAAACGCTGTTTCTTCCGGCCGGAGATTCGGCGGTCAATGTTGAATTCGGCAGGACTATAGACCCCGAGATAAACAAAAAAATACGCGGCCTGTCTGACTCGCTGTCCCGTAAGCCGATACGTGGGGTGACGGAATGTATTCCTACTTTCCGCTCCCTGCTCGTCTGCTACGATCCCTTGCAGACGGGCTGCGAGGCTTTGATAAAGAAGCTCAAAAAGCGTATAAAATCGCTCGATCAGGTGTCGGGCGGGGAGAAGAGAGTTTTCAATATCCCCGTCTGCTACGGCGGCAAGTTCGGCGAGGATATAGCCTTTGTCGCGTCCCATGCCGGGCTCACCGAGCAGGAGGTCATAGATATACACACGGGCAGAGATTATCTTATCTTCATGCTCGGGTTCCTGCCCGGCTTTGCCTATCTCGGCGATATGGACAAACGCCTGCATACTCCGCGCCTGTCAAACCCGCGAACAAGTATTCCTGCGGGCTCCGTCGGCATAGGCGGCGAGCAGACCGGAATATATCCGCTCGCGTCTCCGGGAGGCTGGCAGCTTATCGGCAGAACGCCCGTTAAGCCCTATGACCCGACCCGCGCGGAGCCGATACTCTATCGCGCAGGCGACTATATACGCTTTTTCGCCGTTGATGAGCAGGAGTATCACCGCATCGAGGAGCTCGTCAGCCGCAACGAATACGAGTGCAGAATAACGACCGGGGAGGGCAAATGATATGAGTATGCATATAATCTCTCCAGGTATGCTCACCACCGTTCAGGATCTCGGACGCCGCGGCTATATGGCGTCGGGATTCCAGCAGGGAGGCGCAATGGATCAGTTTGCCGCCCGAGCCGCCAATATCCTGCTCGATAACAGCGAGAGGGACGGAGTGCTCGAAATGACCCTGCTCGGCGTTAAAGCTTATTTTGACGAGGACAATGTCATAGCGATAACCGGAGCCGAGTTTGCTCCCACCGTGACCGATTCCGAGACGGGCGAAGTTACCGAGCTTCCGATAAACCGCGCCGTGCGCGTCAAAAAGGGCGATGTTCTCGATTGCGGGAGCGCCAGGAGCGGACTTCGCGGCTATCTCGCCGTGGCGGGCGGCTTTGATATCGCGCCCGTTATGGGCAGTATGTCAACGAATCTTAAATGCAAAGTCGGCGGCTTCGAGGGCAGAAAGCTGAAATCCGGCGATGTTCTGCCGCTCAGATATCCGCAGAGTGATCTCTACGGCATGACTTCCCGAGTTTTCGAGTCCGAGAAGCAAAAAAACGGCGCAGTTACCGTCCATGTTATACCCGGCCCGCAGGATGATTATTTCTCCGACAAGGGCAAAAATATCTTTTATTCCGAAACTTATTCCGTCACCGGCGACTCCGACAGAATGGGCATAAAGCTCGACGGCACGCCGGTCGAGAGCATTGACGGCGTCGATATTATTTCGGACGGCATCGTTGCGGGCTCGGTTCAGATTCCGTCCTCCGGCAAGCCGATAATCATGATGGCGGACAGACAGACTACCGGCGGCTATGCAAAGATAGCCACGGTCATTACCTCTGATTTGCCCCTGCTCGCCCAGCTTCGTCCGGGCGGCAGCCTGCGCTTTGAAAAGGTCGATCTCCAGTATGCCGTCAAGCGTATAAAACAAGACAATAAGCTTCTCAAAAAACTACAGTATAAGATTCTCAGAGCGGATACCTCTATATCCGGCTCCTGATTGGAGGCAGATAAAATGGACTATTCTTCGATGAGTCCGCGCGATGTAAGACAGCTTATAAGAGAGGGCAAAATAACCTGTAACACTTCAGGCATGTGTGCGGGATATGCTCAGGCGAACCTCTGCGTTCTGCCAAAGGATCTTGCCTATGACTTCCTGCTTTTCGCCCAGCGCAACCCGCGCCCGTGCCCGATACTCGAAGTCAGCGATGTCGGCTCGCGCTTTTTGAAAAAAATAGCTCCCGGCGCGGATATCGCAAATGATATTCCGAAATACAGGGTCTATGAAAACGGCGTCATGACCGGCGAATATACGAGCGTCGAGCATCTTTGGCGCGATGATTTTGTGAGCTTTCTTATCGGGTGCAGCTTCTCTTTCGAGTCGGAGCTGATAGCCGCAAATGTGCCGATCAGGCATATCGAAGAGGGCAGAAATGTTCCGATGTATCTTACGAATATCGAGTGCGAGCCCGCCGGAATTTTCCACGGAAAAATGGTCGTCAGCATGCGTCCGCTGCCCTACGACAAGATAGTCACCGCCGTCGCGGCGACCGCCGCCATGCCGAAAGTCCACGGCGCTCCGATTCATATCGGCGACCCGTCCGTTATCGGTATAAAAGATATCTCAAAGCCCGATTTCGGCGATTCGGTTACTATAAATCCCGGCGAAGTGCCTGTATTCTGGCCGTGCGGCGTCACTCCGCAGTCGGCTCTGATGAGCACGAAACCGCCCATAGCGATAACTCATTCGCCCGGGCATATGCTCATAACCGATGTCAAAAATGTCGAGCTTAAATATTGACAGGGGGGCATAGATATGCATAAAGTAGATCTTAACTGCGATCTCGGCGAGAGCTTCGGCAACTATAAGCTGGGGCTTGACGATGAGGTCATAAAATATATTTCGTCCGCCAACATAGCCTGCGGTTTCCATGCGTCCGATCCGCTCGTGATGCAGAAGACCGTCGCTCTCGCGCGCGATAACGGCGTCGCGGTCGGCGCACATCCGGGCTTTCCCGATCTCGTCGGCTTCGGCAGAAGAAATATGAATGTTTCGCCCGCCGAGGCAAAGGCGTTCGTCCAGTACCAGATAGGCGCGCTCTCCGCGTTCTGCAAGGCTGCCGGCTGCCGCCTTGCACATGTAAAGCCCCACGGTGCGCTCTATAATATGGCGGGCAAGGACGAGATTCTCGCCGCCGCCATATGCGAGGCTGTCTATGAAATCGACCCCGAGCTCATTCTTCTCTGCCTCTCTGGCAGCAAGATGATGAGCGAGGCGAAGAAAATCGGACTCCGAGCCGCAAGCGAGGTTTTTGCGGACAGAGCCTACGAGGATGACGGCTCGCTTGTCGCAAGAGGCAAGCCGGGCGCAGTCATAACCGACGAGGACGAGGCGGTCAGCCGCGTTATCGGTATGGTCAAAAACGGTACGGTTGAATCGATAAATGGCAAAATAATCGAATTGAAGCCCGACTCGATATGTCTTCACGGCGACGGAGTCAAAGCGGTCGAATTTGCAAGGCGTATAAAAGCGGAGCTCAACGCAAACGGTATTGAGACCGCTCCGCTTGCCCAAATAATCTGACAAAGGAAGCGATAACGATGCAGTATCATCGTATATATGCAAGGATAGATATAGATGCGATTCTTCACAATCTCGGTGAGTGCAAGCGCCGTATACCCGAGGGTACAAAAGTCCTCGCGGTTATCAAAGCGGACGGCTACGGACACGGTGCGGTCGAGCTTGCGCATCAGCTTGAGAGCGAGGTCGATTATTTCGGCGTCGCCGTCATTGAAGAGGCGGTCGAGCTTCGCCGCGCAGGTATAAAAAAGCCGATCCTCATTCTCGGTTATACTTCGCCCTCGCAGGACGATTTGCTTATAAACTATGATATAACGCAGAATATCTATACCTATGATATGGCAAAGCGCCTGTCGGATAGGGCGGTTGCCCTCGGAAAGACCGTTCGGTTCCATATCGGACTCGACACCGGTATGTCGCGTGTCGGCTTTCAGGATAACGACGAGAGCGTGGAGCAGATAAAGAAGATAGTCAAGCTCCCGAATCTCGTCCTTGAGGGCATTTTCAGCCACTACGCCCGCGCCGATGAGCTCGTGAAAACAACGGCGTTTCTCCAGTCGGAGCGCTTCGATCTGTTTATAGATAAGCTCGAAAAGGCTGGTATAAATATACCGATAAAGCATCTGAGCAACTCGGCGGCAGTCGAAGAACTCGAAAAGCACTATGATATGGTGCGCTTCGGAATCTCGCTCTACGGGCTCTATCCATCGGAAGAGGTCGACAAATCGAGCGTTGATCTCATCCCCGCAATGGAGCTTCGTACAAAGATAGTCAATCTCAAAACTGTCCCTGCCGGCTGCGGAGTCAGCTACGGCCACACTTTTGTGACTCACAGGGAGACCCGCATCGCGACTATCCCCGTGGGCTATGCCGACGGTTATCCGCGCGCCCTTTCTTCAAAGGGCAGGGTGATAGTCAACGGTCAGTTCGCGCCGATAATCGGCAGAGTGTGCATGGATCAGTTCATGATAGACGTAACCGATATCGAGGGTGAGCTGAATATCGAGGACGAAGTCATTCTCATGGGCAGCGACAACGGCTGCACGATAAGCGCCGAGGAGATAGGCGATATGTCGGCGAGCTTCAACTATGAGTTCGTCTGCGGAGTTGCCCGCCGTGTGCCGAGAATCTATTTCAAAGACGGAAAACCCTATAAAGAAGTCTCTTATATTTTAGACAAAGAATAAACTGTTGACAAACATTCCCCAAAGCAGTTATAATTAAAACGATAAAAATTTATCGAAGTACCCTGCAACATCTAAAAGTTTACATCTGGTTGCAAGTATGATTGTGTTAAACAAGGATGAAAACGCAGGCAGGCTACCGCCTGTCAAGTTTGAAGACGCAGTTAAACGCAATCAGACGACGCAAGGCTTGTAAAGTTTTAGGTGTTGCAGGGTAACAAGGAGTGTAACAATGTCAAAAGTAAAGAAACCGGCGAGCTTCAAGTCTTATGCCGCGATGTGGATTGCTATCATTGCCGCTTATGCGGTATGGATGATAGCGTTCATGCGCAAGATAGTGCTCGTCAACTACGCAACGGTAGAGGAACGTACCGTTGACGGCATCACCCATGCCAACATCAGCGGTATGATGGGTCACGAGTGGCTCTATCCCATCTGGGTCGCAGTCTCGTGCATCTGCCTTGCAATGTTCATCGTCTACATAAGAGTCCTGCTCTACGGCAAGGAGCCCGGCAAGGCGCTGAAAATATTCTGCCTCTTCGGCGTTATTTTCGGCTGCGTCTATGTCACATGGTACGGCTTCTTCGGCGATCAGCCTTTCATCGAAAAGGTGAAGTTCATCACCGCGAGCATGATAGGGCTCGACTTCCCGTGGCATTTCAGAGGCTGGGGCGTTATCGCTTCGGCGACCGTGTTCAGCAACACGCTCTATGCCTATCGCAAGTTCGGCTATCACAGCCGCGTCGGCGTTGTCCTCGGCTCAATCGGCAGTGCCGCAATTTATGTTACTATAAATTGCCCGTCGATGGGCGAGGAGATGCATCTCGATTCCGCGCGCTGCATGGCGCATTGGACGGGCGCGCTTCTGTTCGCGTTCTGCTGCGCCGCTCCCATGGTGCTCCTGCTTATAAATAAAGCCAGAGAGCTCAAGGGTCGCTTCATGGTCGGTCTTATAGTTTTCTGTGCGATACTTCTCACAATGCTCGTTCTCCTGCTGACTGTCGGCAAGAGCGCAATTATTGAGAACATCCCGATGCAGGCGGCATATGTCCTGCTCTTCCTGCTCAATTTCACCAACATCTTCCCCGTGAAGAAAGCCGAAAAAGCTCCGGCAAAAGAGGCGGCGACCGTCTGATGAAAGAGAGCAAAAACAAGAAAGCGTTTGACGGCAAAAGCGGAGGTAGCGTCGGCATAGGTCTTGCGCTGGGTCTTTCAATCGGGCTTATGATGGGCGTGGCAATGGATAATATCCCTATGTGGATGTGCCTCGGTATAAGCATCGGACTCTGCTGCGGAACTGCATTCGGCGTCTCGGGAAAGGGAAAGCCGAATTCCGACGATCCTGATGATGAAGCCTCAAAGCCGATTGACCCCGACGATCCCGACGACGAGGATCTTAACGAGGACACCGACCAATATAACTGAACAAAATAAAAATACCGCTGAAGTTTTATCTTCAGCGGTATTTTTGCGTCTTGTCAGTTTTTGTCTATCGTCTGCAGGAATCCGCCCGCGAGCGAGAGCATCTTTTCGTCAACGCCGAGCTTTCCGGCAAGCTTGATCATCGTTTTGACCTTCACCGGGTAGATGGGCTTGAGCAGGGGACTCGAAACAGCCTTTGCCACAAAGTCTCCGGCGGCGTTCTTGATTATCTTGTTGACCTCGCCGTTGCTGAGCACTTCGCCCATGCTGTCCTCGACCGATAGCTTGTTCGGGTCGCCCTCGCCGTCGGCCGCAACGAACCAGTTGCGCACGAATGATGAGTATTCTGCGGGCATCTTGTATTCGTCCGTGGCTTTTTCGATGCCGTTTACCGTTATCGTGTGCGACGGGAGAACCTTGCCGCCGCGCGCCTTGATGACATTTTCGCCGAGCTTCAAATCTATATCGTCGAAGACGAACACTCTGTCCGCTTTCTTCGTGTAGGTCTTGCCGTTTACTTCGAGCGTTATCTCCGGGCAGTTGGAGTAGACTTTTATTGTGCTCTTTCCGGCGGGTCTGTTGACGTATCTTTCGCCGGTGATGTGAACGAACTTCTTGTCGCTCCAGTATGCCTTGTAGAGCCAGAACGCGTCTTTCTTCGTCTTGCGGTCGAATGTCACAAGACCCTTGTTGTTTCTGCCTCTGACGCCGCCCTCGTTTCTCGATGCGGAGCCGAAGTCAAACATGTTCCAAACATATGAGCCCCAGAGCCAGTCGCGCTCGTTTATCGATTTGATATAGTGCTCATGGTAGATAGCCTGATAGTCCTCGCTGTAGTCGCCCTGAACAGGGGAGTCGGAGTGGTATTTCGTGATGCCCTCCGCGCCGTATTCTGAAAGGCAGAGCTTGCCCTCGGGGTTCTCTCTGTGCCACTCGTCGAGCCAGTTGTTTATCTCGTCGCACGAGCCCATGTACCAGCCGTAATAGTGGTTGTAGCCGATGATATCGGTGATGTGGTTGAGCGGTGAGTTCACCGGGCACATGGTCAGCTGGGCGCAGGTCGTGTATCTCGTCGGGTCAAGGTGTCTTGCGACCTTGTGCATATGCTTGAGGAATGTTATAAGCTTCTTGTTTGCGCTTCCGGCTATTGTGATTTCGTTCTCGATGCCCCAGCAGAATATCGACGGGTGGTTGTAGTTCTGCTTGATGAGCTCGACGAGCTGCTGCTCCGCGTTTTCGTTGCGCTTGGGGCTGAAACGGGAGATAACCGGCACTTCCGCCCAGACGAGCAGTCCGCTCTCGTCGCAGAGATCATAGAAATAGCTGTTCTGCTGATAGTGGGCGAGGCGCACCGAATTCGCGCCGACATCGAGGATTATCTTGATGTCCTCCGCGTGCTGCTTCTCTGTTATGGCGTTGCCCATGTTCTCTCTGTCCTGGTGACGGGAGACGCCCTGGAGCTTGATGTGCTCGCCGTTTAAGAAGAAGCCCTTGTGGCTGTCGATATGATATTCTCTGAGTCCGGTTCTGATATCGATGTTGTCCGTGACTTCTTCTGTTGTGCTGTCAAAAATCTCACATCTGACGGTGTAGAGATACGGATTCTTTCTGCCGTTCCAGAGCACCGGGTCTTCAACGGGCAGCTTCGCGCTGATTATCGGGCAAAGATCCGCTATTGTTGAGGCCTTCTCGTTGCCGTCGGCATCGATGAGTGTGAAGCGAGCCTTGTGCGAGCAGTCGGCATTGTCTATAAGCGCCTTTATGCTCAGCTCCCAGCCGTCCTCGCCGACGCGGCGCGGGGTGATGTATATTCCGTCCGAGCCGTAGTCGTTCATGGTGAATCTGCAGTCCGGAACTTCGATAAGATTGACATCGCGATAAACGCCGCCGTAGAATGTGAAGTCCGCCATCGTCGGGTAGACGGACTCGTCCGGCGAGTTGTCGGCGGTTATGTCAACGCGGCAGCCGTATCTGATATAGTCGGAGATATCGACTCTGAACGCGGAATATCCGCCTTCGTGGACTGCGACAAGCTCGTTGTTGACTCTGACTTCCGCCTTTGAGTTGACTCCTCTGCATTCGAGGAACGTTTTCTTGTCCGATTTCGGCAGCTCTTTGGAATATGTCGCCTTTGTGCGAAGATATCCGTTTGTGCCGTCCTGACCGTCAAAGGCGTTCCATGTGTGCGGCAGATTGACGGTCTCGGTCTTTCCGTCGAGCGTGAAGAGCCAGCCGTCGTTTATCCTTATAATATTTCTCATTTTATGACCTCCCGTATGATGATCTTATTATATACTAATATTAACAGAATACACATTGAAAGTCAATTGATCGACCTTTCACAGGCTATATAATACACCCAATATTTTAAACTTGTGTGAACGAATCATCACTTTGCTTGAATATTTTTTGAAAATCTGTTATTCTAAATAATGCCGGAAGATATCCGGCGAAGTGAAGAGAAAGGAAGAATACGAAATGTCAGTTATAACTGTTACAAAAGATAATTTTGATAAAGAAGTGCTTCAGAGCGATAAACCCATCCTGCTCGATTTTTGGGCGCCGTGGTGCGGCCCGTGCCGCATGGTCTCGCCGATAGTTGACGAGATAGCCGCCGAAAATCCCGACAAAAAGGTCGGAAAGGTCAATGTCGACGAAGAGCCGGAGCTCGCGTCAAAGTTCGATGTTATGAGTATTCCCACTCTGCTTGTGTTTGAGGACGGCGAGCTGGTCAACCGCGCAGTCGGAGCGCGCCCGAAAGAGATGATACTCGATTTGTTCGAGGAGTAATTTAAAGTACCGCAGGCTCTCTGCGGTATTTTTTGTTTGCTGATATAACTTTGTGGATGTAACACTGATGAGAGGAGATGCAGTATGAAAAGCTCAGCCAAACGCATTATCTGCATAGGCGTTGTTGCTGTTGTTGCCGTTTGCGCGGCGCTATTGGCGTACTTTTTCCCCGGAAACAGCGCGGACGGCTCTGCGGATATAGTCAGAGTCTCCGTTGATGAAAACGGCATTGCATCCTTCGGCTGCAAGTCGGATAACGACTATGCGGGTCTTGTGCTCAACAGAAAGGACAAGACGTTCAATTTTATGCAGTCGTATCGGTTCTCCGCCGCTCTGAGCGGCACTTATGAGGAGGATGACGATTATCTGATACTTACCGCGAAAAGCTCCGGCTCGCAGAGCAAATTTACATTCAAAAAACAAAAAGACGGTCTCAAATTTCTCGCCAAAAAGTCAGATCCCGTGCGGGAATTTTGCTATTCTGCGGATTCCGAAAAGGCTGATAAGTGCTTAAAAAATAAGGCTCTTTTCGCGCCCGAGTCTATCCGTACCGATGTTATAACTTACATCGGCAAGAACGAACACGACGGTCAAAAAGATTATGTCTAAATCGTCCTGTCGCCCGCAGACGGCAGTTATTCCATGTACAGGAGCGGCATGAGCGACTGCTCGACCGGCACTTACGAAGAAAAGGACAACCGCCTTATTCTCAGCGACGACAACGGCAGGGATAAATATTATTTTGAAATCAGCGGCAATGAAATTGCCCTCGATTCTGAAAAGTCGGCGAAAAGGTCTTATATTTATTCCGACGCTGTGCTCGAAAAGCTCGCGGGAGGGCAGCATCCGTCCGATGTCCTTGAAAGCTATTTCAAGAGCTGACAGCATATAATTTTAAAAACATCCGCAAAAAAGCATCCGCAGAAATTTTCGTTCTGCGGATGCTCGATTTATTTTCTATGTCTTTTACGCCTCGGGGCAGATGTTCGTCGCAACGATATCAACGCCGGTGCCGAGTATGTTCGCGCAGACAACATCGCCGATCTTGACCGGAGCCTTGATCTCAAGCTTTGCTATCTCCTTGACGCAGTCCTTGACCTTGTCCTTCGGAACAGCCTTTGCGGACTTGACGGGAACAACGGGGTGAACGCCGCCGCTGACCTTGACAGTTGTCGTCAGGCTTCTCTCGGGGTGGGTGCACTCGGTTCTCGCATAGGCGTCGCCGCGCTTGCAGGTGTTGCCGGTAACGCTGAGGATCTCTCCGTCGTCGTTGAGCTCAACGGAGATCTGGCAGCCCATGGGGCAGGCGACACAAATAATATCTTTTACCATGATTATTCCTCCACCTGAATTTCGATTATGCCGTTCTCATCAAAGTTCTTGAGCATGTCGCTCTTGATGATGACGTTCTCCATCTCGCCGGGAGCGAGTCTCGGGCGCTTCTTGCTGATGAGCGTCTCGCCGTTGTATGTGACAACGACCTTGGCATTCTTGTGAACGTCGCCGACTCTGAAGAAGAGCTTGACATCCTCGTCCTCGCCGAGGGCTATCTTCTGCGGTACGATGTAGCGCACGCCGTTGATGCCTCTGGTCTTGACGTATTTCTTCTCTTTGTTTCCGCCGTTCTTTATGTATCTCGCTGCGCCCTCGCCGGCCGTCTGGCTCTCAAGGGTAACGAAGTCAACAAGATCGTGAACGTGCAGCACGTTGCCGCAGGCGAAAACGCCGGGGTGAGTAGTCTCTCTGTATTCGTCGACTATCGGGCCGCCGGTGACGCGGTCAAATTCGATGCCCATGTTCTTGCTCAGTTCGTTCTCGGGGATAAGACCGACGGAAAGCATGAGCGTGTCGCAGGGGACATATTCCTCCGTGCCGGGGATCGGACGGCGGTTCTCGTCGACCTTTGCAATGGTGACGCCCTCAAGACGCTCCTTGCCGTGGATGTCGATAACGGTAGTGCTGAGCTTGAGCGGAATATCAAAGTCGTTGAGGCACTGAACGATGTTTCTCGTCAGTCCGCTCGAATAGGGCATCAGCTCGCAGACCATCTTGACGTGCGCACCCTCAAGGGTCATGCGGCGCGCCATGATAAGACCGATATCGCCCGAGCCGAGGATAACGACTTCCTTGCCGGGCATATAGCCGTCAATGTTGACATATTTCTGCGCAGTACCTGCGGAGAGAACTCCGGCGCAGCGGGTGCCCGCTATGTTGAGCGCGCCTCTCGGACGCTCGCGGCAGCCCATTGCAAGAATGACTGCGGTGGCGTCGATCTCAATAAGACCATCCTCTTTGTTGACTGCGGTGACGACGTTGTCGTCGGAAATGGAGAGCACCATCGTGTCGGTCTTTACGACAATGTCGGTGTCCTCAACAAGCTCGATGAAACGCGCGGCGTATTCGGGACCCGAAAGCTCCTCGCCGAAGTAGTGCAGACCGAAGCCGGTATGTATGCACTGCTCAAGGATACCGCCGAGAGTCTCTGCGCGCTCGAGTATGATTATCTTTTCAACGCCGCTTTCGCGCGCCTTGAGGGCAGCGGCCATGCCTGCGGGACCTCCGCCGATAACGGCAAGATCATATTTAAGCATTAGTATTCATCCTTTCATGCTGCGAAAGTTCGCAAATCACTTAGTCCTGCCGAAGAGGATCTTTGACTCTCCGCCGCATTTTGTGATTTCATCAAGCTCCTGACCAAGCTCTCTTGCAAGTATCTCGACTACCTTCGAGCCGCAGAAGCCGCCCTGGCAGCGACCCATTCCGGCTCTCGTGCGGCGCTTTACGCCGTCAACGTCTATAGCGCCTGCGGGCGCGTGGATAGCGTCGAGGATCTCGCCCTCGGTTATAGTCTCGCAGCGGCAGATAACTCTGCCGTATGCTCTGTTCTTTTCAACAAGTGCCTTGCGCTCTTCCGCGCTCATGTGGCGGAAACGCACGGGAGCGGGTCTGCCGGGGATGAAGTCCGCCTTCTCGCCGACTTCGCCCTTGTCCTGCAGAATCATGTCGCAGACATAAAGGCCGATAGCGGGAGCGGAGGAGAGACCGGGAGACTCGATGCCGGCAACGTTTATGAACTTTGCGTCCTTCTCGCTGGGGGCAATGATGAAATCGTCGCCGGTGCTGTGGGCGCGGATGCCTGCAAACGAAGTGATAATGTCGCGGGTCGAGAGCGACGGGACTGATCTCATAGCGGTCTTGAAAACGCCGTTCGTGCCGTCTGCGGTGGTCGAGCAGTCGTCCTTTTCGTCTATGTCGACTGCGCTCGGACCGACGAGCAGATTGCCGTCAACGGTCGGGGTGACAAGAACACCCTTGCCCATCTTTGAGGGACACTGGAATATCGTGTGCTTTACCTTGTCGCCGACTGCTCTGTCCATGAGCATATATTCGCCCTTACGGGGAATAATGGTTATTGAATCATCGCCGATGAGAGAAGCTACCTTGTCGCAGAAAACGCCGGCGGCGTTGACGACATATTCGGCTTCGATCTCGCCTGCGTCGGACTTGAGGACAAAGTTGCCCTGCGAGTTCTTTTCAATAGCCGTAACATCAAAATTGCGGAAAAACTCGACGCCGTTCATGACTGCGTTCTCAACTGTCGCTATCGTCAGCTCATAGGGGCAGACGATTCCGGCGGTCGGAGCGTAGAGCGCGGCGACTGCCTCGTCGCTGAGGTTCGGCTCTTCGCGGTGAATAGCCTCTTTGTCGAGAATCTCGAGTCCGGGAACTCCGTTCTCTTCGCCTCTTGCCTTGAGCTCTTCAAGAGTCTCAACTTCCTCGTTCGAGAAAGCGACAACATATGAGCCGATGGGCTTGAACGGGACATGGAGCGTCTCGCACAGACCGGGCATTGCGGCAGTGCCCTCAACGTTGAGTCTCGCTTTGAGGGTGCCGGGCATTGCGTCGAAGCCTGCGTGGACAATGGCGCTGTTGGCCTTTGTTGTGCCCATCGCCATGTCGCTGCATTTTTCAACCAATGCGACTTTGATGTTATATCGGCTCAGCTCTCTCGCGACCATTGCGCCGCTGACGCCTGCACCGATGATTGCTACATCGTATGACATATTTTTACCTCCAGACGGAAATAGTATGGCTGGTTTTACAGACATAATTATTATACCACTCTTTTTGTCGGCAGACAAGTATATAAAGCGCCATAATCTATATTTTTGTCGTTATATTTGCTCTTAATTTATGACAATTTATTTATTGTGAAAATTTTGCGCCTGCTTTAATAATTGCGCTCGCACAGGCAACAATAAACACCGACTTTACCTTATTTGCGGATTTTAGATCCGCACGGGAGGAAGAAAAATGGAAGAATATCTTGTGCAGATGAAGGGAATATCGAAGTTCTTTCCCGGCGTCGTCGCACTCGACAAAGTCGATTTCGAGCTTCGGGCGGGCGAAGTGCATGCACTGCTCGGCGAAAACGGAGCGGGAAAATCCACGCTGATGAAAATAATCGGCGGAATATATCAAAAAGACGAGGGCGAAGTGAAGATACGCGGCAAAACGCAGGAGTATTCTACCGTCGCCCAGGCGTCTGAACTCGGCATCGCCGTTATCCATCAGGAGCTCAATATGTGCCGCCACCTGACCGTGGCGGAGAACATCTTTCTCGGCAGGGAGCTCAAAAAGGGCGGCATGGTCGATTTCAAAGAACAGAACGCCCGCGCGTCAAAGCTTCTCAAAGAGCTGAGCCTCAATATCGAGCCCGATACCGAAGTCGGCAAGCTCTCCGTGTCAAAACAGCAGATGGTCGAGATTGCAAAGGCTCTCTCGACAAATGCCGACATTATAATCATGGACGAGCCTAGCTCGGCGCTGACCGAGCGCGAGACGCAGGAGCTTTTCAGAATAATAAACGAGCTCAAAAATATGGGCAAGGGCATAATTTATATCTCTCACCGCCTTGAAGAGCTCGAAAATATCGTTGACAGGGTCACTGTCATGCGCGACGGAAAATATATAAAGACCGCCGATTTCAAAGATTTGTCTATAGGCGAGATAATCGCCCTCATGGTCGGACGCGAGATAACCGAAAAATATCCGCACGAGCAGACCGAGCGCGGCAAAAAAATCATGGAGGTCAAGGGAATATCCACCTCCGAGGTTCAGAATATTTCGTTCGATCTCTATTCCGGCGAGATACTCGGCTTTGCCGGCCTTGTCGGCGCGGGGCGCACGGAACTCGTCAGGGCGCTGTTCGGCGCGGATAAAATAACGGCGGGCGAAGTTGTCGTCTACGACAAGAGCGTGAAGCTCAAAAGCCCGCGCGACGCTGTAAAAGCCGGTATAGTCTGCGCGCCGGAGGACAGAAAAAAGGACGGTCTTTTGGTTGAACTTGATGTCAGCGAAAATATAGCTATAGCGAATCTCGATACGCTCTCGAACCCCGTCGGAGTGCTCAGCGCAAAGCGCGAGCGGGATATGGCTAATCGCGCCGTGAAAGAGCTGAAAATAAAAACGCCGTCAATAAAAAGCGAGGTCAAAAATCTTTCGGGCGGCAACCAGCAGAAGATAGTCGTCGGCAAATGGCTCATGCGCGACGCCAAAGTAATAATTTTCGACGAGCCGACGCGCGGCATCGATGTCGCCGCCAAGGTCGAGATATATAATCTTATGAACAAGCTCAAAAGGAGCGGTATCGGCGTTATGTTCGTCTCGTCTGAGCTGCCCGAGGTGCTCGGCATGAGCGACAGGATAATCGTCATGTGTTCCGGGCGCATCACGGGCGAACTCAGCCGCGATGAGGCCACGCAGGAAAAAATAATGGAGCTTGCAACAAAGTTCCGCACGGAGGTGAGCTGAATGTTCAAAAAAATACTTTCCGCAAGGGGAATGGGACAGGTGCTCTCGGTCTTTGCGGCGCTGATAGTTATGATAATCGTCTTTGCGCTGATAAATCCGCTGTTCTTCTCCGCAACCAATATAACGAACCTTCTGCGCCAGGTGGCGCCAATATTGATAATCGGCGTCGGTCAGTCGTTCGTCCTCATAACCGCCGGAATCGACCTTTCGATAGGCTCGGTCGCGGGAATGTCGTGCATGATAAGCGCGACGCTGATGACAAAATTCAATATGAACCCGATTTTAACCGTGCTCATAACTATTGTTTGCTGTCTTGCAATCGGTCTTGTAAACGGACTTCTTATCTCCGTCGCAAAGCTCCCGGCGTTCATAGCCACCCTCGGTACTATGATAATCGCCCGCGGTGTCGCGCAGATAGTCAACGGCAACATGAACACCAACGGCATATATTCCGACGCCTTCAAGAATTTCTTCTATTACGGCCGCTTCCTCGGGATATATACCCCGATCTGGATAGCGATAGTGCTCTTTGCTTTCTTCGCGTTCATTCTTTCAAAGACGGCACTCGGCAGGCATGTCTATGCCCTCGGCTCGAACTATGAGGCGGCGCGCCTGTCCGGAGTCAATGTCGCCGCGGCGCAGACGAAAGTTTATGTCATATCTTCTTTCCTCGCCGGCGTTGTCGGCTTGATACTCACCGCGCAGAGCGGCATGGGCAGCATGGACGCGGGCTCTAACTATGAGCTCAACGCTGTCGCCGCGTCCGTTATCGGCGGAGTCAGCACCATGGGCGGACAGGGTATGCTCCTCGGCACCGTCATAGGTGCGTTTATCTGGGGTGTGCTCAATAACGGTCTCCAGTTCGCAGGCGCGCCTCTCGCGCTTCGCAATATAGTCATCGGCATAGTCGTTATAATCTCCGTGCTTATAGACAGAATCGTACACGGAGGCAAGCGGCTCAACACGAATGCCGCCAAAGGGCTCAAGCTCGGCGGCGGCAGAGAAAAAAGAGAATAAACGGAGGACAGTATGAAAAAGATACTCGCAGTTATTATGTCGGCGCTGCTGATTCTGACCGCCTTTGCGGCGTGCAGCAGAAGCGGCGAGGGCAACAACACGGCGCAGGGCATGACCGAGAGCGCCGCCAACGCAAAGTACAAAGTATATCTCATCACTATCGACAAGATGGATCAGCACTGGGTCTCGGTCGACAAGGGCGCGTCTGATATGGCAAAGCAGCTCGGCATCACTTATAAGTGGGATGCCCCCGATGTCAAAGACAACGCCAAGCAGATCGAGGCGGTCAACAACGCCATCGCCGACGGCGCGAGCCTGATAATGCTCGCCGCAAACGACCCCTCGGCGATTTCGCAGACTGTCAAAAACGCAAAGGACAAGGGAGTCAAGATAATCTATGTCGATTCTCCCGCAAACGAGCCTGCGGTCACAACTCTCTCGACCGATAATTACAACGCAGGCATGATAGCGGGCGAGACCATGCTCGAAGAGCTCAAAAACGCGGGCATAACGAGCGGCAAGATAGGCATAATCGGCGTCAACACCGCGACAAATTCGAGCATGAACCGCGAAAAGGGTTTCCGCGAGGCGATAACCAAGGACGGCAAGTTTACTCTGCTCACTACCGAATATAAGGACGGCAACTTCGCATCCTCGCAGGAGGCGGCAACCGGCTTTATAACCGGCAACTCCGACCTCGTCGGACTTTACGGCACCAACGAGGGTTCGACCGTCGGCGTGGGCAACGCTATCAAAGATTCCGGCAAGAAGATAATCGGCATCGGCTTCGATACTTCAAACACTATCGAGTCGCTGATAAACGACGGCAGTCTTAAAGCAGTCATGGTGCAGAACCCCTATACCATGGGCTATCTCGGCATGGCGCAGGCGCTCGCGGCTCTCAAAGGCAATTCAACGGGTCCCGAATCTATAGATACCGGCGTGTCCGTTGTCAAGGCTTCAAAATAAAACAATAACAAATTCGGTCGCCCCCGCATAAACTGTTGCGGGGGTGTTTTTATGCGCCGGATGCGCCGATTCAATATTCGCACTCTGCCGCGCGGGGCGTTCAGGGCTCTGTGCGCTTTTACTCTTGCTGTCTGCCTTGTGCTCGTTGTCGATGCGCGGCTTCGCCCGGCGGTTCGCAATATCGCCATGACCCGCGCAAAGAGCCTCGCCGTGCGCACGGTCGGCGAGAGCATAGAAAAATTTATATCCGAAAACCCGGAGGAGTGCTCCGCTCTTATAAGTGTCGGCTCGAACGACGGAAAAATAGGCTCAATGTCGCTAAACGCTGCCTCTGTCAATTTATTTAAGTCCCGCCTTGTCCGCGCCGTTGATGAAGCGCTCGAAGAAAATGCAAAATTTGTTGTGAAAATACCGCTCGGCGCTGTAACCGGCTCCGAAGTTTTTGCGGGTATGGGACCCGAGATTCCCGTAACCGTCCGCATGACGGGCGGCGCGGAGGCGCAGATAACGGATGAATTTATCTCTGCGGGCATAAACCAGACTCGCCACAGAGTTATGCTGAAGGTCGAGTGCTCCGTCTATGTCTTTCTCGGCGGGAACGAGGGCACGGCGAATTTTTCGGATGAATATTGCATTGCCGAGAATATCGTTGTCGGCACTGTCCCGCAGACCGCCGTGACAATAGATATTCCGCAGCGGCAGTGAAATAAATTGTTGTTAGATGTATTCAAGTTGTGGTATAATAACCGCAGAGAAAAAGGAAGCTTAAAAGGAGGAATCCCTTTTGACCGACAAAGAGCAGAGCGCAAAACGCGCACAGGAGCTCAGAGATAAGCTCAATTATTACAGCAAAAAATATTATGCCGATGACGATCCTGAGATAGAGGACTACGAATATGATATGCTCCAGCGCGAGCTCAAGGCGATAGAGGATAAATATCCCGATCTCGTAACTCCGGATTCCCCGACCGTGCGCGTCGGCGGCAGCGCGGAAAATCTGTTCTCAAAGGTAGAACACCGCGTGCGTATGGAGAGTTTGCAGGATGCGTTCAGCTTCGCGGAGATAGAGGAATTTGACCGCCGTGTCAGAGAGACCGAGCGGGATGTTCACTATGTCGTCGAGCCGAAGATCGACGGACTTTCCGTCTCGCTCGAATATACAAACGGCGTGCTGACCCGCGGCTCGACCCGCGGTGACGGCGATGTCGGCGAGGATGTTACCGCAAACCTGCGCACCGTGCGCTCGATTCCGCTGAAAATAAAAACGCCGCTGCCTTTCCTCGAAGTCAGAGGCGAGGTGTATATGCCCAAGTCGGTCTTTGCCTCTCTCGTCACAAGGCAGGAGCTCGACGGCGAAAAGCCCTTTAAAAACCCGCGCAACGCCGCCGCAGGCTCGCTCAGACAGAAAGATTCAAAAGTGACCGCAGGTAGGGGGCTTGATATCTTCGTTTTCAATGTCCAGCAGATAGAGGGCGCACAACTCAGCTCGCATAAGCAGTCGCTCGATTTCCTGCGCGAACAGGGTTTTCATACCATTCCGTTCTATACTCGGTTCGATAATATAACCGATGTTATTTCCGAGCTCAAGCGCATTGGCGAGATACGCTCGGGACTCGAATATGATATCGACGGCGCGGTTATAAAAGTCGATGATTTTGCCCAGCGCGAACGCCTCGGCAGTACCTCGAAGTTCCCCAAATGGGCGGTGGCTTTCAAATATCCTCCCGAAGAAAAGACAACGAAGCTCGTTGATATAGAGATCGGTGTCGGACGCACGGGCGTGCTCACTCCGACTGCCGTGTTTGAACCTGTTCTTCTCGCGGGTTCAACCGTCAGCCGCGCAACGCTTCATAATCAGGATTTTATAACAGAAAAGGATATCCGCATCGGCGATGAGGTCGCCATAAGAAAAGCGGGCGATATAATTCCCGAGGTCGTGCGCGTCGTGTCGCACGCGGAAAATTCCGTGCCGTATATCCTGCCGTCAATCTGCCCGTCCTGCTCCGCTCCCGTTATCCGCGAAGAGGGCGAGGCGGCTGTCCGCTGCGTCAATCCCGAGTGCCCGGCTCAGCTGCTGCGCAATGTTATCCATTTCTGTTCGCGCGATGCCATGGATATCGAGGGACTCGGCGATGCCCTCGTCGAAAAGTTTATCTCGGAGGGCCTGATATCGAATGTAGCCGATATATATGACATAACGTCAGGCGAAATAACAGCTCTCGAAGGACATCAGGAAAAGTCGGCAAAAAATCTCGTCGAGGCTATCGAACGCTCAAAGCAAAATGACCTTTCGCGCCTGCTGTTCGCTCTGGGAATACGCCATATCGGTCAGAAAGCGGCGAAGCTTCTCTCCGAGCATTTCGGCGATATTGATTATATAATCGCCGCGTCCGAAGAGGAGATAGCCGAAATAGACGGCTTCGGCGGAATAATGGCAAAGAGCGCGGCGGAATTTTTCTCCATGACTCAGACTGCCGATTTAATAGAACGACTCAAAGCGGCTGGAGTCAATATGAAGTCGCTCAAAGAGAAGAGCGACGACCAGCGCTTCGCGGGCCTGACTTTCGTCCTTACGGGTACTCTGCCGACGCTTTCGAGAAAAGAAGCGACTGAGATAATCGAAACCCTTGGCGGCAAAGCGTCGTCGTCAGTCTCGAAAAAGACTTCGTATGTCGTCGCAGGCGAGGAAGCCGGAAGCAAGCTGCAAAAAGCGACCGACCTCGGCATCCCGGTCATAACTCAGGACGATCTGCTGAAAATGGCAGGTCGGGAATAAATAAAGCATCCGTACTTTTTCGTGCGGATGCTTTATTTTTGATATTCGCGCCTGTATGCGGCGGGGGAGAATCCGGAGTAGCTCTTGAAAACCCGATTGAAGTGGCTCAGGCTGTAGTAGCCGAGCTGCATGGATATTTCAAGCGTTGTCATCTTGGTTCCGCTTAGCAGCAGGCAGGCGTATTCGCATTTCGTGTCCCTGAGATATGCCGAAACTGTCTTGCCCGTGTATTTTCTGAACGCTTCGATAACAACGGGCGGCGAGAAATTGCTCATTTCATATACGTCCGCCGCGCTGCAGGTCATGTATTCCGGCGAGCGTATCTTTTCGAGCATGTTTTCAAACCACTCGGGGCAGTCGATTTTCTGCGTGAGCTTCGAGCTGTTTATTATCGAGATAAAATCCGATGCGGTCGAGCATATTACGCTCGCCGCTTTTTCGTATCCGTCTCCGATGAGCCTGTTTATGAGACTTGCCCGCGAAGAAAAGTATGCCTGCTCCTCGGTCGAGAGCGCAGCCGTCAGCGGTTTCTGCGACTCGAACGCTTCGGGATCTATCCCGAGAGCCGAGCAGATTTCTTCAAACTTTTTCGGCGAGATGCAGATGTTCATGTGTATGCTCGAAAAATTCTCGATGCGGCGCAGCTGATGAATGTCGCCGGGGCATATCATGCACAAAGTTCCTTTGCTTATCTCGGAAATTTTGCCGTTTATCTCGTGGCATACGCGCCCGTCCGTTACAAGAAAAATCTCGTAGTAGTTGTGTCCGTGCTCCGTCGTGCCCTCCGAGCCCCAAAGGTGAAATGACACGGAATATTTGCTTATAATCGGATTCGTCCTGTAGTCGATAATGTTCAGCCTGTCCGTATATTTTCACTCCTTTGATTGGTGCTTTCTTAAAAATAACACACTTTATCGGCGATTTCAAGAGCTTATATTGATTATAAAAACATAAAATTTAAAAAAACGCTCATTCACATTAAAAAATAGCAAGAAAAACAATATATACTGTTTTATAATAAATGCAACATAATTTTTATGGAGTTTGCACAAAATGCCTCGGCTTAAACATTTCGTTGAAAAGTCCCGCGAGGGAACCTATTATACAATACCGTTCACCGTGCCCGAAAACGTCTCGCGCGTAACGGTATCGTATTCCTATTGGCAGGGCACCAAAGGTCTGCTCAGAGAGATACACCCGCAGAATATAATCGATCTCGGTCTCATGGACGAAAAGAGGAGATTCCTCGGCTGGTCGGGCAGCGCGCATCCGAGCATATTTGTCGGCGAAGATAAGTCCACGAACGGCTATCTTGTGCAAAGACCCGAGTCGGGCGAGTGGTCTATAATCGTCGGCGCGTATCATGTCGTGCCCGCAGGTGTCGAGGTCACATATGATATTGAGTTTGAATATCACAAACCCGGCGACCCCGAACCGAAGAATTATAAACAGGATGAGCCCGAAGATATATCTTCTGATAGCGCGAACGCCGAACCCGAACTGCTCTTTGGCGACCTGCATATACATACCGTAGCCTCCGACGGCGCACTCGATTCCGAAGCCGTCGGGAAGCTTGCACGAGATATCGGGCTCGATTTCGTCGGGCTTGCAAACCACAATAACTATGCCGATAATTTCTGCCTGCCGGATATCCCGGGGCTGACATTTATATATGCAGTCGAATGGACGCATTATAAAGGGCATATGAATTTCTTCGGAGCCAAAGCACCATTTGAAAACAGCTTCATAGCAAACACACCCGAAGAGATGGAAAAGATAATCAACGACGCCCGTTCGCTCGGCGCGGTCATATCGGTAAATCATCCGAAATGCCCGTTCTGCCCGTATAAATGGAACAGCATGAATTTTGATATGATCGAGGTCTGGAACGGACCGATGCGCGGGACGAATATCCGCGGCATAAAGTGGTGGACTCAGCTCCTGCGTGAGGGCAGACGCATACCCGCCGTCGGCGGAAGCGATTTTCATCGCCCTAAAGATTTTGCGAAGCTCGGCAATCCGATAACGGCAGTCTATTCGCCGTCGCGCCGCCGCGAGGATATACTGAAAAATATCCGCGCAGGGCACTCCTTCGTTTCAAGCGGAGTTGACGGCGTGCGCCTGACTCTGACCTGCGGCGATGCAATGATGGGCGACGCTGTTCGTTATGATAAAAACAAAAAACTCCATCTTCACGCCGAACAGCTCCGCGGCGAAACGCTTGTTCTTGTCACCGGCAGCGGCGAGCGCGTGATAAAGCACTTCGCGCGAGGAAATCTTGATATTTATATAGAGCCGAAAAACGATAAGTTCGCTTATGTCAAGGCAATCAGAGGGTGCGGAAAACTCGGCGCAGTCCGCGCGCTCACAAATCCGATATATTTTCAGAAAGAGGAAGAGGAGGATAACTGATGGAACCTTCAAACACTTTGAACCGAAAACGCACGTCCCCGTTCCGCTACGGCTTCGGAATGCTCGGCACATCGATTCCGATAAATATGCTGAAGTCATATGCCGCCGCATATTATGTCTTGAAGCTCGGACTCATCACGACCGATCAGATGGCGAAGATACTGTTTATCTACACCTTTGTCGATGCCATCGATAACCCCGTCTACGGCTTCCTTTCAGACAGAACGCATACAAAATGGGGCAAGCGCAGACCGTGGCTCGTTATCGGCACTCCGCTGATGATTCTTTGCTTCGTGCTGTTCTATAATATACCCGCGCGCGTGCAGTCGAACTCCGGTCAGGCTTATCTCTATATTCTGTTGATGTACATACTCACCGGCACGCTCGACTCGCTCATGAACGCAAACTACGGCGCGCTGTTTCCGACCCTTTTCAAGACCGACGAACTCAGAGCAAAGACCAATGCTATAAGACAGGTCTGCCAGCTTGTCGCTATGGTTATTTCCATCGTGCTCACTCCCGTTGTCACTTCAAAGATAGGCTATAATCTCACTGCAATTATCTACGGCGTTATCGCCCTCGCGGTCATTATGTTCATGACCTTCGGCTGCCACGAGAATATCGAAGAAGAGGAAGCGGAGGCGGCAAACGGCGAGAAGCCCGATCTCTTCAAGGCGATATTCGCTCTCATTACCAACAGCAAATTCTGGATATTCGGCTTTGCAAACGCGCTCTATTCCGCCGCGTTCTCGCTCATTTCTCAGGCGATCCCGTTCTATGTTCAGTATACTCTGAAGCTTGAAAGCTCCATGACAACCGTCATGCTTGGCGTGGTGTTTGGCGTCGCGCTTGTCGGTATAGTAGTCTGGTCGAATGTCGTAAAACGCGCGGGTATTATGAATGTCTGGAGGCTCGGATTCGCCGTGCTGACAGTCGGATTCATCCCGCTGTTCTTTGCAAACACAATGCCCGTCGCGGTCGCTATAATGTGCGTTATGGGTATGGGTGTCGCCGGGTGCCTTGTTACTATCGACTGCATCGGCGCGAAGATAATCGACGATGACTATTCCCGCCACGGCGTAAAGCGCGAGGGAATGCTCACAAGTCTCGTCGGCGTCATGAACCGCCTGAACGGACTTTATGTCTCTCTCGGATATAAAGTTATCAGCGTGGCGTTCGGCTTCGAGAGCGGAGCGAACCCCGGCTCGAATCCCGATATGGCGTCGCGGTTCCTGCTCTGCGTGTTCCCGTTCATAGCCATGGCTGTGGCAACAATATTCACCCTGTTCCTGCATTTCAAAGATGAGTCAAACGACTGGTTCGATTTCAAAAAGAAGAAAGAGTTAAAAGCAAATGCCTAAGTATCTTATAATCAACGCCGATGATTTCGGCTATAACCCGCAGCAGACAAAGGCGATAGACGAGCTCATGCGAGGCAAACTGATAACCTCGACCTCGCTCATGACCGTCGCGCCGGATGCCGCCAATGCCGCTGAGCTCGCAAGGCTCGGCGGCTATCCTGTCGGCGTGCATCTGACTATAAATTCCGACGACAGCAGGAACCGCTGGCAGAGCAACAGCGGCGCGCCCTCGCTCAGTGAAAAGGGGATGGGACTCTATGAGAGTCAGGTCGGGCTCGCTCTGCACGCCCGCCGCCGTGATGTCCGCGCGGAGCTTGAGGCTCAGTATAATTTTATCAGCTCAAGGGGCGTTGAAGTCGACCATGCCGATAACCATTGCGCCACGCTCTACGGCATAAACGGCAGGCGTTTCTATATTGATGCATATAATTTCTGCGCGGAACATTCCTTGCCCTACAGATTTCCGAAAACTCCGGGATTTTTGTCCAGACAGATTGACAGGGAAGCTCCCGGTGTGATAAAATGCTTCCAGAAAATTATTGTTGGAGCGGGTGAGCGGCGCGGAGTCGGCCTGCTCGATGACCTTGTGTCGAATCCGTGGTCGATGGATCGCATAAAAGATTACGACACACTGCGCAAATATTATCTTGACGCTGTCGAAAACTGCATCGACGGCGTGACTGAGATTTTCATGCACCCTGCGTATCCGATAGACGACAAGCCCGGCGAGTGGACGAAGCGCGTCTATGAATTGAGACTTCTTCAAAGCGGCGATCTTCTCGAAGCCGCGCGCAGGAACAATATCGAATTAGTCTCGTGGTCGGTTTTCAGGGACCTCGGGAAAATATAAAAGAAACGAAGGATGAAAACAATGAAAAAACTTCTGAGTGTTTTCCTCGCCCTCGCGCTTCTGCTGAGCTTTGTAACGCCGGCATTTGCGTATCAGGGCGCGAAAACCGCAGACACAGCAGCGCAGGTGGAGGAAGCGCACGATCCCGCGACCTGCACAGATTGCCCCGTGGTCATAGTCAGGGGAATGGATATGATGGGGCTCTATATCGACAAGGGCACCGAGAATGAGCGCAACGCCCTCGAGTTTGATCTGGGCGATTTGCTCTCCATGCTTTACAAGGGCATCTCCGGCGCAGTCAAGGCCAAGGATATCGATCCTTTCTTCCAGGCTGTTATCGATTATGCGGCGAACCTGCTTGACGGCTATGCGATGAAAGAGAACGGCGAGTCAAAGCACAATGTCAGCGTTGCGAAATATCCCGGGAGCGCGGAGAATTATCCTGAGATTTGGGAAAACTTCGATTCTAACAACGAGCGCGGAATGACCCGCGCCTGCGCCGAAAATCTTCCCGCCAACCACACATATCTGTTTACATACGACTGGCGTCTCGATCCTTACAAAGTCGCCGATGATATCGCCGCTACGGTTGACAGAGCAATAGCCGAGTCGGGTCACGACAAGGTCTCGATATTCTGCGCGAGCATGGGCGGCATAATGACCGTCGCTTATCTGACAAAGTACGGTTACAGCAAGGTCGACCGCTGCGTCTTTATGTCCTCGACATTCTGCGGTGCGCAGGTCGCCTCCGATGTTCTGACAGGCAAGATCGAGCTCAAGGCAGATACGATGTATAACTATTTCTCCGGCCTGCTCGCCGATGCTACAGGCTCGAACGCTGCTGTGGCGGCATTCATGAAGACGCTCAACAGCGTCGGCGCATTCAAGCTGCTTCAGAAGGTCACGGATTATATTGTCGACAACTATAAAGATGAGGTCTATGAGCGCGTGCTCATTCCGGATTTTGCCTATATGCCGGTTCTTTGGGGACTCGTTCAGCCGCAGGATTACAATAATGCAGTCGACTTCATTTTCGGCGACAGCGTGGCGGAACACGCCGATTTCCTCGCTTACGGCGATCGCCTGCAGAAGATGATGTCAAACCGCACCGCGCTCATTGAAAATATGATACGCGATGGCGTCAAGGTTGCGATTATTTCCCATTATGATAAGCCGATGGCTCCTCTCTATGAGAGCGCGGATTTTACAGGCGACGGCGCGCTCGAGACATATGAGATGTCCGGCTATGCAACTGTCGCGAAGTACGGCGAGACTCTCGGCGATGATTATGTTCCCGCAAAGGCTGAGTATCTGTCACCCGACAGATGCGTCGATCTCTCGACCGCGCTCTTCCCGAAGTACACTTATATAATCAAGGGCGCGCCCCATGTCTCCGCATCTTACGGCACGGATTACAGCAACTTCTTCCTTTGGCTCGCGACCTGCGACGGTGATTTCTATGCCGGCGTGAACGAGGATTATCCGCAGTTCATGCTCTCGGGCACTGATCAGCACCTGAGCAAGTGGGCAAGCTGAAAATCATAGAATAAATGTCGCCCGATTTTCCGCCGTATAATATAACAGCAACCCTGCCCATGGCTTTCCGTGGTCAGGGTTTTATGTATCGGTATATATATAAAACATCGATAAATCAGAGCTTGTATGTCTTATTAGAACAAACCTTTGCAAAATAAAAGTTAGCGACTCGACTAATCTTGATAATTAAGCTTCCAATAGCCGCGCCGCAGTGTTTAAAAGCTCTTTTGAGAGGCGAGGGGACGGCTTGCGAAGCAAGACGCACGAGCCCGTATTGTTTGAGTGGAAGCGAGTTTACAGGCGAATGTGCCGAGCTAGCCGCAAACTTTATACTGCGGCGTGGCGTTGTGGGGTCTCGGGGCGCAGCCCATAAAAAGGCAGGCACACATCGGTTTTGCGCAGCAAAACTGCTTGCACTTAAAAGTATTGGATTTTTGATGACAGGCAAGAAAAAGGCGCACAGGAATGCGCCCGCATTTCAAGCGCTTTTTTCGCAGCATGGCGCAAAAAGACTTACTTTTAAGCGATGCTTGCTTGCCTTTTTGTGGGCACAGTTTGCTTTTCTTTTGCAGGCGTTTACTTTTTCGAATAAAAAGAAAATGCTGAAATGCGGGAAGTATAAAAGTTTGATTGTAGTAGGACGCGATGGTAGAGGGTAAGCCGATATCGGACAGCCGCAAGGGATGTCCCTACAAAGTGTATGTAAATAAATTTATGCAGAATTCGGGGGCGGAAATCATCTGCTCCTACACAATTGTGCTGATTTGTAATATTGCAACAGCTGTTTATTGTCGGCATTTACGCCTGCAAATCTCAATTTAATATCCCCGATTCCACCGCAGAAAACAAAAAACAGCAGCCGCTTCGCTTTTGAAACGGCTGCCGTAATTATTCTGTTATATCGGATATCAGATGTAATCCTTGACTATGTCATAGAGACCGGTGTCAACATAGTTGTCTTCGCTTCTGATGGCTGCGCCCCATTTGCGCGCTATTGTGTCGAAGTCGTCATTCTTTATGTCTGCGCGCTCGAAGCCCGGCTTGCTGCCGATGATATACCAGTCGGAGGTGTCTGCTCCGTGGCCGCAGCCCTTATATGACCAGATAGTCCAGCTGAAGTTTGAGTTTTTGAACAGCGTGAGCACGTGATCCCATGTGGCGCTGCCCATGGGCTTGAACTCGCCGACATAGAGCGGAACATTGTAGGGATAGAGCTTTGCAAAGAAGACGAGAAGGCTGTACATGAAGTTGCTTGTGTCATAGAAATGAAGCTGATAGACAACGTTAGTCCAGCCGATGAACCACGGCGCGGGGAGATTATAAAGTCTCCAGATGCCCTCCATGGTCATTATGTGATCCTTGTCAACCTCGCGTATGGCCTTGTAGAGACGGTTGTAGACGGAGATTGTGACAAGGTTGTTCTTCTGAAGATATGAGCTTACGTCGCAGTTGGGCTCGTTGAGCAGGTCGTACATAGCGACTGCGGGATTGCCGCTGAAGCGTTCGGCTATTGCGACCCAAAGCTCTATTGTGAGCTTTCTCCATTCCTCGGCCTGCTTAGTCAGCTTGAAAAGGCCGCTGTCGCCGATTTTGCCGCAGTGATCCTTGTTGTTCTGATATCCGGGTGCGCCGTGGAGATCGAGAATAACATAGAGTCCGCGCTTAGAGCATTCGGAAACGACCCAGTCGAGACGGCTGAAATCCCACTCGCCGTTTTCGTCAAGTATCTTCGTACCCTTGTCGTCATAGTAGAAGTTGCGGAACCAGAACGGAACGCGCACGCAGTTGAAGCCGAGCTCAACTATCTTGTCGAGGTCGTATTCGGTTATCCAGTTGTCCTCGTAGATGTTGATGAGCTCATACGCTTTCTCAACGCCGAAACGCTCCGTGAGGGTGTTGAGGGTCGAAATATTGTCGTCGGAGTTCTCGATGGGGGTCATCCAGGACTCTTGGATGAGCCATGTGCCGAGATTAACTCCGCGGAGAATGACCTCTTCGCCGCGCTTATTGTAGATTTTCTTTCCCTTTGTGTGCAGCATATCTTCGTCGGTTATCGCGCCGCGCCTCTCGGTTGCCTCTCCGCCTTTTTCGGCGTATGCCGGCAGACAGATTGCGCTTAGTGCGAGCACAAGGCAAAGAACCATGCTTAAAACTCTTGAAAAAGTATGCTTTTTCATTTTCTTATCCTCCTGAAAAAACTAACTATCCGTGAATTTATAATAGCATTTTTTAGCGTATTTTACAATAAATACTTTAAAGTTTATATATTGTTTATAAATCTTAAAAAGAATACAGCTATGCCTGATGCGGCATTGTTAACAAAAAAATCCGCGAACATTGATGAAAACGCCGAATTTCCTCAAAAGCCTTGCCTTATTCCTGTTGTTTGTATATACTAAAATAAAGTTAGTAATTAAAAGGAGAAAATTATGGAGCGTATAGTTACCGAAAAAAGAAGCTTTGTCGATGAATACGGCAGAGAGCGTATCTTCTACGGCGTCAATATCGTGGATAAGCGCAAAAACAGCGAGGACAACAAGTTCGGCTTCAATATCGACGATAAACTGCTCGACGAGATGACCTCGCGCGGACTCAATCTTATCCGCCTCGGCACCACCTGGAGCATGATCGAGCCCGAGCCCGGCAGCTACAACGACGAGTATCTCGACGATATGTACCGCATCTTCGATCTCTGCGCCGCTCACGGTGTCTATGTGCTCTTTGATATGCACCAGGATCTCTATTCTCCGCGCTGCTACGGAGATGGAGCACCCGATTGGGCGACTATAACCGACCAGTACGATCCCAAAGAGCCCAAGTTTGTCTGGGCTGCCGGCTATTTCTGGGGCAAGGCGACTCAGCGCGCGTTCGATAATTTCTGGAACAACCGCGAATATAACGGCAAGGGTCTTATCGATTATTTTGCCGCCATGTGGCAGCACGTCGCGGCTCGCTTTGCGGATCATCCCGCACTCTTCGGATTCGATATGCTCAATGAGCCTTTCCTCGGTTCGGACGGCGGCAAGCTCTTCAAGAAGCTCATCTCCACCGCTATCGGCACCGTTATCGGCGATAAGCGCGTCAAGTGCTTCAAACTCGTCGGCGATTTCCTTAACAAACAGAGACGCGACAAGGTCAAATATCTCGAGCAGATAACCGGCGATGTCCTCAGGGATGTAACGCGCAAGGCCGGATATGAATATGTCAGAAAGTTCGATATCGAGAAGTATTCTCCGTTCATCAACAAGGTTTCTACCGCTATCCGCGAGGTCACCGACAAGGGCGTTCTCGTTATGGAGAACTGCTATTGGTCGAACACCTGCATCCCGTGCTCGACTCCCGCAATCGAGGTCAACGGCGAGCGCGAGAAGAATTTCTGCTTTACTCCTCACGGCTATGATTTCATGGTCGATACCCCGCAGTACAAGTATGCGAGCAACGACAGAGTCAGAGCCATATTTGAGGAGCATGTCAGAACGCAGGACAGACTTGATGCACCCGTGCTCGTAGGCGAGTGGGGCGGCTTCGGCGGCGAGGGCGAGGATTGGCTCCCGCATATCGAGTTCCTCGTCAACTTCTTCGAGCAGCACAAGTGGGGCTTCACTTATTGGCACTATGTTGACGATATGTTCAACAGCCCGCTGATGAAAGTCCTCAGCCGTCCTTATCCCGTCGCTGTCAGCGGCAGACTCGTTTCATACGGCTTCGATCAGTCGACTCAGGAGTTCAACCTCAGCTACGAGGGCGACGGCGAGTGCGCCGCTCCGACGGAGATTTATATACATAAGCCCGCAAAGACCGTCGAGGGCTGCGAGTATGAGCTCGAATCTGTCGGCGAAAACGGCGCGGCAAAGATTGTTGTCAAGCCCGTCTCCGGCACTGTCAATGTCAAGATAACTTTTTAAAATACTGATATAACAACAAAAGCTGTCGGTTTTCCCGGCAGCTTTTGTCGTTATTTTCAGTTCTGTTCGTCTCCGAACTTTTCTTCGTATGCCTTGATGCACTTGCTGACTATATCTATCGCAACGTCGCGCCCGCAGAGCTCCTTGACTATCGTCTCCTTGCCCTCGAGCATTTTGTATACGCTGAAGAAATGCATTATCTCGTCGAGTATGTGCCTCGGAAGGCTGTTGACATCTCTGTATGCGTTGTAGTTCGGGTCGCGGTCGGGGATGGCGATTATCTTCTCGTCGATAGACTGGCTGTCGATCATCTTGATAACGCCTATCGGATAGCATTTTACGAGCGTCATCGGCAGAATCGCCTCGCTGCACAGCACGAGAACATCGAGCGGGTCGTTGTCGTCGGCGTATGTGTGCGGGATGAAGCCGTAGTTTGCAGGGTAGTGGGTCGAGGTGTAGAGAACGCGGTCAAGCTTGAGCATGCCGGTCTCCTTGTCCATCTCGTATTTGTTCTTGCCGCCCTTGGATATCTCAATGCAGGCGACAAAGTCGTCGCTCTTTATTCTCTCCGGAGCTATGTCGTGCCATATGTTCATCATGGTTCTTTTCCTCCTGTCCTTTCTTTTTATTATATATCCTGCGCGGCTTCAAATCAATATTATAATGATAATTTGCCTCGCCTTTGAATCTGTCTTGAAAAAAGAGGAGCGATATAATATAATATCGGAGGAACGGAGTGAGGTTTTTGAAAAAAAGCGGAAAACATGATTTGCAGAAACTGAAAAAGGATGCCCTCGGCTCGCTGACCGCGGTCGGCTGGATATTCCCGCTCGCGCTCGCTTTCGGCAGCAATTCGCCGTTCGGCGCGGCGGCAGGACTTGTCGGCGCAATAGTGGCGTGTATTATAGGCTCGGGCAGCCCGAACAGGATCCCGACGCCCCATGTCGAGGTGTTCGCGATACTTATCTATGCGGCGAATACGATCGGCGTCCCCGGCGCGATGCTCTCCTGCATTATTGCGGGTATGCTTCTGCTCTTTGTCGCAACTATTCAGTTCAATAAATCTTTCTTCAAGATACCTCCCGCGGCCCTCGGCGCGGTAACTTTTATTGTCGCCGCCGTGCTGTGCATAATTCAGGTCAACTACTATTTCGGCATAGGCGTCCCGGCGGGCTCCGCTTTTGAGACCCTTGTTGCTTATCGCTCATACGGCTTTCACTCCAATTGGCACGGCGTGCTCTACGGCACGATAACCCTCGTCATAATGATAACCTATCCGATAAAGTTCAAAAAACTCAGCCGCAAAGTTCCCGCACCCGCCGTCGCGCTTGTGCTGACAACCGTGCTCAATCTCTTCCTCAATCCCGTCGCGGAGCGCACCGTTATAGACGAGGTCGGAAGCTTTGTCTCTTCGCCGAGCTTCCTGCTTGTCGGCGATATCAGCATTTTTGATGTCACTCCCGAGAAGCTTCTCCCGTCGTTTATATATGCGTGGGCGCTTGTGGTCGTCCTTGTTGCCGATACGCTGATGAAAGAAAATCAGCTCTCGGTCGTCCGCAATTCGCTCGCGTTCAAGGGTTTAAGATCGATAATCTGCCCGGTGTGCGACGGAATGACGGTCGGCGATGAAAGCTCCGATGGTGAGACCCGAATGACCGGAATCTTTGCCGCAGTTATCATGATTGTGCTCTCGATTCTTGCCCATCCAGTGATAATGCGCGTGCCGACTGCGACTCTTGCCGTTATAATCATCTGCACTGCGTGGAAGAAAGTCCGCTTCAAAGTTATCAAAACTGCGTTCAAGAGCAGCAAAAAGGTGTTCGCGATATTGCTCTTCGCCGCAATGGTCGTGGCGGGAATCTTCTGGGATATGGTCGTTGTTATCGATATAGTCTCGATAGGCGCGCTCATCTATTGTTTCGACCGCCGCCGCAAGGTCAGAAAGAAAGCCGAACGTCTTGCGGATATGCGCAAAAAGTCGGAATAAAATTTAAAGCATCCGTGATTTTTTTCATCGCGGATGCTTTTTCCTATTCACTCAGCGGGCAGCATAACATCGATAACCGCAAGCTCCGGCTTCTCGCCGCCGTTTAAAGCCTCTCAGAACGAAGTTCCGTCCTCGAAGCCCCTGGCTTCTATCCCTGTCGATTGCAGTGCATAAACCTCAATGTCGCGTATGCTCGCGTCGTCCTCAACGCACCAGATCATAGCTTTCCCTCCCTGTACGGTATAGACTATAATAACAGTATACTTTTATTCCCGCCGTTTGGCAAGATTTTATGTTCGACTATTGTAGAATATAGACTGCCACGTACATATATATTTGTTGAATATATCCAAATGCGGCACGATATATTTGTAAGATATGTAGACTTTTCGCTTATTTCCTTACAAAAGGATTACAATTTGTTTATAGTATGTTATAATATCACATATAGGAGATCGTTTCGGTCTTGTATTAAAGATCACCGTAAAATCGGAGGCTTAATTTATCATGGAAATCGTAAGAAAAGAATATTCATTTAAATCCGCAACAGGTCTTTGCGATATCTACGCGCGCAGCTGGGCGCCCGCGGATAAGGACAGCGTCAAGGCTATATTCCAGATAACCCACGGCATGGCGGAGCACGGCGAGCGTTACGCCCGCTTTGCAAAGAAGCTCTGCGAGCACGGCTATGCTGTTTTTGCGCAGGATCATATCGGTCACGGCAAGTCCGTCGCGTCCGACGATGACCTCGGCTATTTCGGCGAGAAGGACGGCTGGAGAGATTTTGTCATCGATTGCCGCTCGCTTACCGATATCGCCCGCGAGGAGTATCCCGGCAAGCCCGTCGTATTCTTCGGTCACAGCATGGGCTCGTTCATCGCAAGAAACTATACCGCTAAATATAACGATGTTCAGGCGGCTATCTTCTGCGGCACAAGCGGAAAGAATCCCGCCGCACCTATCGCCATAAAGCTTGCAAGCTTCGTCGGCAAGAGCCGCGGCAGCCGTCATAAGAGCGAGTTTATCAACAACCTCGCTTTCGGCAACTACAACAAGAAGTTCGACAATGTCAAGACCGAGTTCGATTGGCTCACCAGAGACGAGGACGAGGTTCAGAAGTATATCGACGATAAATATTGCGGCTTCCTCTTCAGCGCGGCAGGCTATAAAGACCTGTTCTCTGTCCTCAATTCCGTCTCCGGCAAGGACTGGTATGAGCAGCTCTCTACCGATATCCCGGTTCTCGTCGTCTCCGGTTCAATGGATCCTGTCGGCGATTATTCAAAGGGCGTGACTCAGGTCGCCGAGGATCTCAAGGCTACAGGCCACGATGTCACCCTCAAGCTCTTTGACGGCGGCAGACACGAGATTCTCAACGAGACAAACCGCGACGAGGTCGAGGATTATATCGCCGCGTGGGCTGATGCGGCTCTCGAAAACGGTGCAAAGAAAGCAGAATAAAAATTTTAATTCACAGAGCAGGGGAGTTTGAACTGCCCCAAGTTGTGCAGACAGTACAAAAACAGACTAGCAATGGTAGAAA
>OGYF01000573.1_pt1 | contig 36971 bp, 39 predicted proteins | sample 1576451 | NCBI WGS metagenome assembly OGYF01 (sample SAMEA3541505, study PRJEB24748) | human gut metagenome | biome: human gut; feature: human-associated habitat; material: faeces | place: China | collected 2012
GGGCCGAACGCGGCTCGACCGTCAACCTGCGCAGCCGGCCCTCCCGCGACGCCGTCATCCGCGCGCGCGTGCCCATCGGCGAGGTGGTGGAGGTGCTGGACGAAACCAACGAAACCTGGTGGTATATCCTTTATCTCAAGACAACCGGCTATATGATGCGCGAGTTCCTGCGCGAGCAGGACGGATGAGCCTCACCCCAGGTCCCGCAGGAACGCCTCGAAGTTCAGGTGGAAGATTTGCTCCCGCTCCCCGTCCGTCAGCGGCAGCCGCAGGAAGCGTGCCACCTCCTCCTCCGGGTTCCACATGGGATAGTCGGTACCAAAGAAGGCGCGGTCCGTTCCGTAATGACGGATGATGCGCGCGGCCTCCTCCGGCTCAAGGGCGTACAGGCTGGAGGAGGTATCCACCCACACGTTGGGCCGCCCGGCCAGCACCCGCCACGCCTCGTTCCATACCGACCAGCCGCCCAGATGCGCACAGATCACCTTGAGGTCCGGCACCTGGTCCAGTACGCGCGCCATGCGCTGGGGCTGGCTGTAGGCGTAGCGGAAATCGCCGGTATGCACCAGCGCGGGCAGGCCCCGCTCCGCCATCGCGCGGAACATGTCCACCGAGCGCCGGTCATCCAGCAGGAAGGTCTGAATATCCGGGTGCAGCTTGACGCCGTGCAGGCCGCCGGCCTTGATGCGGTCGAGCTCGCCGGGCACATCCTCATACTCCGGGTGCAGCGTGCCAAAGCCGATCAGCCGGTCCGGATGCTCGGCGGATACGCGCATCAGATAATCGTTGATGGAATGCACGCGGCTGGGGGTGACCGCCACGCTGTGCACCAGAAAGCGGGAGATGCCAGCCGCCTCGCCATGGGCCATCAGCTGGCCGAGCGTCCCGTCCAGGCACATGGGGATATCGTAGAATGTGCCGGTGGACTGCGCCGCCTTGAGGGCGATGGCGTCGGGATAGATATGCGCGTGGGTGTCGATGATGGTCATGCGGTATGCTCCTTTGCTTAGCCTCGGTCCTCGCGGAAATAGGCCACGCCCAGACTCATGGGCGGCTGATCCTCGCGCTTTTTGCGCAGGCTGGTGATCACCAGCACCACGATGGTCACCGCATAGGGCAGGGCCTTGAAAATCTCCTGCATGCTGCGGTCCAAGCCGGGGATGTAGAGGTAGAGGATGTAGAGCCCACCGAAGAGGATACTGCCCCAGATGGCGTTGAGCGGCCGCCAGCGGGCGAAGATCACCAGCGCGATGGCCAGCCATCCACGGTCGCCAAAGCCGTTGTTGACCCAGGTGCCGCCGGTATATTCCATCACGAAATACAATCCGCCCAGGCCCGCCAGCATACCGCCCACCAGCGTAGCCAGATACTTGTAGGCCGTCACGTTCACGCCAGCCGCGTCGGCGGTGGCGGCGTTTTCGCCCACGGCCCGCAGGTTGAGCCCCTTGCGGGTGCGATAGAGAAACCAGCTGAGCACCACCGTGAGCACGATGGACAGATACGTCAGGAACCCGTAGCTGAACAGCACCTCGCCCACCACAGGCAGCGTACTGAGCACCGGAATTTCGGCCCGGAACGCGCTGGCCGTGGCCTGCGTGGAGATCTGGCCCACGCCGCCCGCCAGCTTGGACAGCGAGCCGCCGAAGAAGTTGCCAAAGCCCATGCCGAATGTGGTCAGCGCCAGGCCGGTCACGTTCTGGTTGGCCCGAAGGGAGATGGTGAGCACGCTGTAGATCAGCGCGCCCAGACCCGAGCACACCAGCGCGCATATCAGCGCGATCAGCATGCCCACGAAGGGCACGGGGCTTTCCACGCTGTTTTCATAGAGAAACGCGCCCATCAGCCCGGCCACGCCGCCCATGTACATCATGCCGGGCACGCCCAGATTCAGGTTGCCGCTTTTTTCCGTTACGATCTCGCCATTCGCGCCGTACAGGATGGCAATGCCCTGCGCGATGGCCTTTTGCAGAAACACAACGATCAGGTTCATGCCTTGACCTCCTCGCGCGTATGGTGGCGCAGCTCCACACGGTAGTTGATGAAGAACTCGCAGCCCAAAATGAAGAACAGGATCACGCCGGTGAGGATGTCGCTGGCGTTTTCATTGAGGTTGAACTGCGTGGCGATCTGGATGGCGCCCTTTTCCATAAATACCAGGAAGAACGCCACCACCAGCATGGCAAAGGGATTGAGCTTGCCAAGCCACGCCACCACGATGGCCGTGAAGCCGCGCCCGCCGGCAAGGCCCGTGGAGATGGTATGGCCCACGCCCGTGGCCAGCAGATAACCCGCCAATCCGCCGATGCCGCCGGAGATGGCCATGGTGCGCACGATGACCCGGCCCACGTTGATGCCCGCATAGTGCGCGGTGTTTTCGCTCTCGCCCACCACCGCGATCTCATAGCCCTGCTTGGAAAACTGCATATATACATACAGGCCCACCATGAGCGCCAGCACAATCAGAATGGGCAGGAGATAGCTGTTGGTGCCGATGGAGGGGAGCCAGCCCTCCTTGCCCTGGCTGTTGATCAGGCCCACATGGTTGGAGCCGCGGGGATTCTCCCAGAACACGATGGCAAAGGACACCAGCTGGGTGGCGATGTAGTTGAGCATGAGGGTGAACAGGGTTTCATTGGTATTCCACCGCGCCTTGAAGAACGCGGGAATCACGCCCCAGATCAAGCCCGCAGCCACGCCCGCCACGGGGCACAGCGCGTAAAGCGCCCATGCGGGCCAATTCTTGCCGTAAATCATGATGGCGGCGGAGGCCATCGCCCCTACCAGCACCTGACCTTCCGCGCCCACGTTCCAAAAGCGCATGCGGAAGGCGGGCAGCACGGCAAAGCCCACGCACAAAAGAATGGCGGCGTCGCGGAACGTGACCCACATGCGGCGGTTGGTGCCCACCGCGCCGTCCCAGATGCCCGCATAGACGTTCAGCGGGTTCATGCCGGTCAGTCCAAAGATGATGGCCGCGCATACCAGCAGAGCAAATACCAGCGCGACCAGCCGCACCAGCATGGCCCGGCCCAGCGATACGCCGTCGCGCTTGACGATATGCATCAGGGGTTCCTTTGCGCCGGTCATGGCTGTGCCTCCTTTGCGTCGTGATTGGTCATCATCAGGCCGATCTGCTCCTTGGTGGCGTCGCGCGCGTCCACCGTGCCGCTCACATGGCCGTCGGCCAGCACCAGGATGCGGTCGCACAGCGCCAGAAGCACATCCAGGTCCTCGCCCACGCAGATGACGGCGGAGCCGTTCTTCTTCTGTTCATTGAGCAGGCGGTAGATGGTATGCGACGAGTTGATATCCAGCCCGCGCACGGGATACGCCACCATCAGCACCTGCGGCGAGGAGGCGATTTCGCGTCCGACCAGCACCTTCTGCACGTTGCCGCCGCTCATGCGGCCCACGGGCCATTCCACGCCGGGCGTGACCACATCCAGCTCGCGCATGATGCGCTCGGCCAGCGTGCGCGGCTGCTTGCGCTCGGAGAAGAAGCCCCGGCCGCGCTTGTAGCTGCGCAGCATCATGTTGCCCGTCATGCCCATGGAGGCAACCAGCCCCATGCCCAGGCGGTCCTCCGGAACAAAGGCCAGGCGGATGCCGATTTCGCGGATCTCCTCGGCAGTCATGCGGGTGAGCTCCTTGACGTGGCCCTTGCGGTTGGTGTATTCGATGGAGCCGCTCTTGAGCGGCTGCAGGCCCGCGATGGCCTCCAGCAATTCCTTCTGGCCACTGCCCGCAATGCCCGCCACGCCCAGAATTTCGCCGGTATAGGCCTCGAAGGCGGCGTGGGAGAGCACCTCGCGCCCCTCGTCGTTCACCACCGTCACGTCGCGCACCTTCAGCTTGAGACGGGGATTCACGGGCTGGGGGCGTTCGATGTTCAAATCCACGCGCCTGCCCACCATCATTTCGGTCAGGCTTTTTTCCGTGGCTTCGGAGGTCTGAATCGAGCCGACGCTATGACCCTTGCGCAGCACGGCCACGCGGTCGCTCAGGCTCAGGACCTCGTTGAGCTTGTGGGTGATGATGATGATGGAGTGCCCCTGATCGCGCATGTTGCGCAGCACCTGGAACAACCGGTCCGTCTCCTGGGGGGTGAGAACGGCGGTGGGTTCGTCCAGAATCAGGATGTTTGCGCCGCGATAGAGCATCTTGACGATCTCCACCGTCTGCTTCTGCGACACGCTCATTTCATAGATCTTTTCATGCGGATCAATCTCAAATCCGTACTTTTCGGTCAGGGCGCGGATGTCGCGCTCCACCTCCCGCATGTCCAGCCGCAGCTTTCCCGGAAGGCCCAGAATGATGTTTTCGGCCGCGGTCAGCACGTCCACCAGCTTAAAATGCTGATGAATCATGCCGATGCCCAAAGCGAAGGCGTCCTTGGGCGAGCGGATGACCACCTCGCGGCCCTCCACATAGATATGGCCCGCGTCCGGAAAATAAATGCCGGCCAGCATGTTCATCAGCGACGTCTTGCCGCTGCCGTTCTCGCCCAGCACGCTCAAAATTTCGCCGCGGCGCACGGTCAAGTCCACGTTCTCATTGGCGACCACCGAGCCGAAATGCTTGGTGATGCCGCGCATCTCGATCATTGCGTTGGATTGCAAGGTTTCTCCCTCCGGGTTGTTATGAATGGAATGAAAGAACGCCCCGCTGCCCTTGCGGGCAGCAGGGCGGAGCCGTTGCCGGCGCTTACTGCTCGACGACCGCGTTGATGCCGTCGATGATGATATCGAAGTAGGGAGCGCTGCGCACCTCGGACTCATGGAAGTAGCCGTCGGAAACCATCTCGTTGCCTTCCAGACCGTAGGCGGTGGTGTAGGTGGTCAGTTCCTCGCCGTTCACGGTGAAGGTGGAGCAGTCGAACACATGCAGGGTGCCGTCCTTGAGCGCGGCTTCCACCTCGGCCACCTTCTCGGCGGTGCCGGGGGCCACGGCGGCCTCGTTGAGCTCGGTGATGTGCACCGCGCCGTCAGAGTAGCCATGGCACCAGTCCTTGGGAATCTCGGTGCCGTCGATCACGCACTGGATGGCATAGGTCACATAGGCGCCCCAGTTGCAGGCCGCGGAGGTCAGCGCATGGGTGGGAGCGGTGGGGATCATGGAGATGTTGTAACCCACGATGGGCACGCCGGCAGCCTCACAGGCGGTGGCGGGGCCCACGGTATCGGAATGCTGGGAAATGAGCACGCAGCCGTCAGCGATCAGGGCCTCGGCGGTCTCCTTCTCCAGCGCCATGTCGGACCAGCTGTTGGTGTAGCGCACCTCCATGGTCGCGGAGGGGCACACGCTGCGGGCGCCCAGGAAGAAGCTGGTGTAGCCGGAGATCACCTCAGCGAAGGGGAAGGCGCCCACATAGCCGATCTTGGCGGTTTCGGCGGTGATGGTGCCGTCCTCGATCATCTGGTTGAGCTTCATGCCGGCCACCACGCCGCTGACATAGCGGGCCTCATAGATGGCGGTGAAGTAGTTGTGCACGTTGGTCAGCTCGCTGGCGCTGGCGGCGGTGCCGGTCGCGTGGCAGAACTGAATGTCGGGATATTCGGCAGCGGCCTGGAACACGTAGCTCTCCTGGCCAAAGCTGGTGGCGAAGATGATGTCGCAGCCGTTCTCGGCCAGGTCCACCGCGGCCTCGTAAGCGGCTTCGGTTTCGGGAATGTTGTACTTGATCATCACCTGGTCGTCGCTGATGCCCAGGGCTTCCTGAGCGGCCTTGAGGCCATTGATGTGGTTGGCGGAATAGCCTTCGTTTTCGTCACCGATGCAGATGTAGCCAACCTTGATCTCCTCCGCGGGGACCGCGGCGCTCGCGGCGGTCACGCCCAGAACCAGGCACAGCGCCAACAGCATGCTTACGAGCTTCTTCATTGCGTTCCATCCTCCTGTAATCGACATAAAAAACCAAAGGGACCTGCTTATCATACACCAGGTTTGGCGCTTTGTAAAGAAAAAAGGCGAACATTTTTTAATAAGTTTTTTTATGCGTTCGGGAATAATGACTGTCCTGTGCTTTTTACATGCTTTTTAGGTCCATCGTCGCGCAAAGCAAAAAAAATTTACCGGCATGTATTGCATTTTTATTCTCTCTCTGCTATAATAATTAGGCTGGTTTGAGAGAGCGCTTCGCTCTGTCAACGAAGCATGTGGGCTCGTAGCTCAGCTGGATAGAGTGTTTGACTACGAATCAAAAGGTCGTGGGTTCGAATCCCGCCGGGCTCACCAAACCAATATAATCCGAACTTGTTTCCGGTAGGAGATGGGTTCGGATTATTGGTTTTTTTCGATCCGTATGAAAGTACCTACTTTCGCAACGGGGTAAGGCGCAAGTCTGTCTCCAAGCCGAGGGGCCTTCGGAAGAAGCAATAATTCCATAGACGCAAAAAAGGCGGACGCAGCCGTTTTCACGGTGCGCCCGCCCTTTCTTTCGTCCTTACTCTGCCTTGACCTCCTGCTTTTCCAGTTCCCTTTGCTTCTTCCATTCAGCAAATTCCCTCTGGCCTTCCTCACTTTCATAGAAAGCAAGAATATCAGGGAGGATGCAGCGTGCTATCGCCTCGATCCGGTGCTGGGGAATGCCTGTATTGTTCGTGAGCTTTTTTCTTCCGCCCAAATGTACCTCCTTTCTTGAGAAAATGGCTATCGCTGGGGAGCTTTGGCAGACTGCTCCCTCTGCCGCTCTTGAAACGCCTGTCTGATCTCCTGAGGAATGCTTTCCACAAATTGTCGGAGCCGCTCGTTTTCCTTTTTCAGCTCCAATATTTCCACCTGCTTTTGGATGCTCTTTTCGTCATTGACCTTTTGTTTCAGGCCCATGTTCTCCTGCGTCAAGTAGTCGATGGTGGCTTGATACTTCTTCATCTGTCCCAGATGCCTTTCCAGCCGGGCGAAATACGGGCCTATCATTTCCAGCGTCTCGTCCCGCTTCTTTCCAGCGTTCAGACCCCCAATCTCGCTTATCGCCTTTTCAATGGTCCGCTGCTGGCGGGTGAGGTCCACAGACTGCTTGAACAGCCATGTGGGAATGTGCATGCGCTTTGTCACCAGCGCGCTCTCGCCCCGTTTGAAGACCGGGAAAGCCTTTTTCATGTGCGCGTGAAACTCATCCTGCCATTGGGACAACTGCGCCCGGTTACCCAGAATCTCCTTGGCCGACAGCCGGCCGTCCTTCGTGATCGGAGTAAAGCACAGGTGAAGGTGCGGGGTTTTCTCATCCATATGTACCACGGCAGAAAAGATGTTACCCCCTCCCACTTTCTTCTCCATGAAGGCCACCGCTTCGGTGAAATAGGCTTGTATCTCCTGCTTGCTTCTGCCTGTAAAAAACTCCGGACTGGCGGTGATGAGTGTGTCCACAAACATGGTGCTGTCCTTTCGGAGGCGGCACCCCGCCGTCTTGATGCGAATGTCGATTTCCTTTCGGTACTTCTGTGCGGGCTGGATGATGTGGAAATTGTCCTTGCTTTTGCTGATGTCAATGTCCGGGTTGCTGGCGTACCTCTCCTTTGTGCGCTCGTGATGGGCTTCCAAGGCTCCTGCCGGCCCGGCCTTGTGCTTGATAAAGCGAAGAATTGCGTGCTGTGCTTTATGCGTCATCAAACTCCTTTCCTCCATCCATCCAAATTCCCTGATGACCAGTTCATATTGGGATTGGATAGATGGATAATAAATTGTTCTTTTTGATTTTTGTTTTTCTAACTACTGTCCGGTTTCCGTACTTCTCAAGGGAGATTTCCGTACTTCACGGGTATGGTTTTCAGCCCTCCGGCGTACCATGGTCGGATTTCTTGAAGTCGGCATCTGGAACTGCTTCATGCCATTTTGGGTAAATCCGATTGGGCTTTCCACATCCCTGCTTGCGGATCTCCAGCAGCCCGGCGTATTGGAGTTCCCGCAGGGTATCCACCGCTTTTTGCCGTCCGCAGTGAAGTAAGGTCGTTACCTCATTGATGGGATAGTAGAGATAAACTCGGTCGTATTCGTCTGCCCAACGGTTTTTGCGGGAAAGGCCGGCACGGCGCAAAACCATGGCATAGAGGATTTTTGCCTCGTTGCCAAGCAAATGGTAGCCGGGCAATTCAAACAGGAAGTTGGGAAGCTGTGTAAAGCGGATGGTTCTGGGTTTCTGGTGCAAGTAAATGTACTTTGTCATAATGCCTCCTTGTAGAAAAGTCGAAGCCGCTTTTCGGGGTGGGACGTATCAACTGTATGGGGTAAGAAGTTTGCAAGTCCGAAAACCTTGATTTTTATGCCTTTTCGTAAGCCGACTTTTCTACGTTCACCCTCCGCCTCCGGGCATAGGCAGCCTTCTGTCTCCGCTGCATCGCCGCTCGGCAGTCGGGGCAGTATTTCGCATTGTTGGAAGTCGAAGAAAAGGTCCTGCCGCACACACGGCAGCGTTTTGCCGTCTCCCGCCGGAACAGCTTCGCCTCCAGCCCCCTGGCCGCCTCATCTTTCAGCACCACCTGGCGAAAGAACGCACAGATGACAGAAAACGAAGTGATCTGAGGACAAACCACTTCCTCGCCATCATCCAGGTAGAGACAGTTGCCGTTATCGTAGAAACTACAATGCGCTCTGATCAGCCGCACTGCCTCCCGGCGCTGTTTTGCATCCATGCGATACAGCGAACCGTTTCCTTCCCGCTCCATGGGCGGTAAGTCTTTCAACTGAAGCATACAGCCTCCTTTCTGAATTTGGGTACAGAAAAGCCACGCCCGCCATTTTCCGGCTTGCGTGGCTTTACTGCCCTTCCTCGTTTTCGTATCGAACGAACCGTTTCTTGATTGCCTCCATGCGCTTGATCACAGCGCTATGGGTTTTGTAGCCCAGCTTATCCGCTATCTCCTGATAGCCATATCCCTCTCCCCGCAGTTCCAGAATCGTTCTGTCCCTTTCAGGCAGAGCGGCCTTGAAACGGTTGCAGAAGTCTTTCTCCGCCGCCTGTTCCGCAAAGTCCCCCTCCGGGGCGGGTAGCGAATGGATCTTGCTGTCCTTGTCCTCCATGCATGCTTCCAGCGAAACGGTCCGCACCCGTTTTGACCGGGTGTGATACCACTTGCGCAGGAAGTCCTTGCGGACATGGGTATCCCATTTCTCGAAATCTTCGTCGCAGGGCATTTCCCGCACCGCTTCCAGGATTGGCCCCCAACCCTGCTCCCCGATGGTTTGTTCCACCACCTGCTTCATCATCGCCTGTACGTCGTCCGCCTCAAAGAAGGGGATTTTGAAGTTCGGTGGCAGGCGGAACAGCTTTTGCACGCCCCAGCCCCACACGCGCTCCACTCCTTTGGCCCACAGGGGGAGGGCGTAGGATAAACGCCATGCCGGGGCATTGGCTGTATAGTGTTCTTTCCATCCACCGAAACCCAAGTGAGGGAAGACCATTGAGGCTACAGCATCCATGATTTCGCTTGGAAACTGCTGGCTCAAGAGAATTCTGCGCCATTCGGGAGAGGCGTTCAGGGCGCCCAAACTGCGGGGCAGCCTGCGAAGCGTGGGATATCGGGAGAGTACATCGCAGGGCAGCAGGTATGCAAGGGGTAAGTAGCGGACGGGGCTATCATACGGGAATTGGTATGTGATGGGAATGAAAGAAAACCTCCTTTCCAAAGTGAGATTGTGTGATAGCCTCTAAAAATTGACGGCATAAGTATATACTTTTTGTTCCAAACCAAAGAATTCTTTTGTGGAAATCTAATTTCCTATCACCGACAGCGAGAACACAGAAAAAAATTGATACGCAACAACAATGCTTAGAAACCTTCAAAAACATTCTTGCTAAAGCAGCCAAATATCCGTGGTTGTCATTTTGACGGTGGCGGTTTATAATAAAAAATGGCATTTGCGTATACTATAACTTTTCTTCAAATGAAGCTTCCCTCCGGGTCGTCGCATTTGGAATGGTTCTGATACAATAAGGAATCTATTTGGAATGGAGGCCACAGGATGGGCGCCATACTACAAAAGAAGCAGATGAGTGAAGAAGATATTAAGCTGCAATATATTACGCCCTCCATTCTTTCCAAGTGGAGTCGGGAGAAGATCACCATGGAAACCCGCATCACGGATGGAAAGGTCAATCTGAAGGGCAATTTTGTGTTCCGCGAAAAGCCCAAACGGGCGGATTATATTCTGTATCTCAATGAGAATAACCCAATCGCCGTTGTCGAGGCAAAGGATAATCATCACGCCGTTTCCCATGGCTTGCAGCAGGCCATGACCTATGCACAAAGGCTGGACGTGCCGTTTGCATACAGCTCCAATGGAGACGGTTTTGTGGAGCATGATTTTCTTACCGGACAAGAACGAGAATTTGGCCTTCACGACTTCCCTACCGAACAGGAGCTGATCGCCCGGTATAAACGGGAATCCAACCTGACGCCTTCTCAGGAAGCGATGCTGGAACAACCATACTATGCCAGCCAGAGCACCTATCCGCCCCGTTACTATCAACGCAATGCCATCAATCGCACAGTGGACGCCATTGTAAGGGGACAGCAGCGGATTCTTTTGGTGATGGCTACCGGCACGGGCAAAACATATACCGCTTTTCAGATCGTGTACCGCCTGCTGGAAAGCGGCATGAAGCGAAAAATTCTCTACCTGGCCGACCGAAACATTCTGGTGGATCAGTCGATTCGGCAGGATTTTGCCCCGCTGGAAAAGGTCATCCACAAGATCAATGTGGCGAAGGACAACAGGAATACCATCACCTCCCACGAGGTGTATTTCTCCCTGTATCAGCAATTGGTGGGTGACGATGATCGGGAGCATTTCAGCGAGCTGTTTTTGCCGGACTTCTTCGACCTCATCATTGTAGACGAGTGCCACAGAGGTTCCGCCAAGGAGGAAAGCCGCTGGCGCAGGATTCTGGAATACTTCAATTCCGCTACCCAGATCGGCATGACCGCAACGCCCAAAGAAACCAAATATATCTCCAATCTCAGCTATTTTGGCGAGCCGGTTTATTCATACAGCCTGAAAGAAGGCATTGAGGATGGCTTCCTTGCCCCGTTCAAGGTCATCAATGTCACAACGAACATTGGGGAGGGATGGCGGCCGAGCAAAGGGCAGAAGGACATCAATGGCGTGGAAATTCCCGACCGCATCTACACTATTGCCCCTCCTGCGGAAAGAACAAGCGCAAGCAGCGCCGTGCGCAGGCTGAACGCACACGCCGACAATCGCAGAAGGCAGAATGACCCTCAAACGTGGCCCTTCAGGAGTTCTGGAGTCCTTGCAAATCAAGCGTTTCCGAAGACGAAAATGCGCCCCCTTACACTCCTTAAGGCCCCTGTTTCTGAAGGGTCACAACCATCAAAAACCCAATAAATTCACAGGAGAAATGAGCAGCATGAAGCAGCCGCCAGCCATTCATCATTGTCCGTACCGTCCGGCAAACCATACCGACCTTGCACAGCGCGCCGGGGAGCGAATACGGTAGAGCAAACGCGCCACAGCACTTTGGCTGCTGTATGAAGACAGTCAGGAAGGCTTCCGTCCCGCTCTCAAATATGTGGAAGATCACACAGGCATCCGCTTCAACAAGGTCAGCGAAATCCGCAAGGAGCTGATTGAGCATGGTCTGATCGCCCTCACGGATGAGCAGATCATCATCGACTGGGAGCGAGTGAAGATTTTCGCTTCACTGGATAAGCCTCTGCCCAAACATGGCAGGCATACCTATGCGCCTGTCAAAATCGACGACCGGGACTGGAGCAGAATACCGCTTCGAAAGACGTGCGAATATTCCAATCTGCGATACCAGCAGCCAATGCGAAAGCTGACCGAATGGGAGGAGGAATTCTTCAGCACGCTGGAAGAGATGACCGCGGAGGAATATCAGGAGGTCATACGCGGCATGGGTGTAAACGCTGCCCCCTCAAAAGAGGGGTAGCAGAATCACTCTCGTTGTAGATTCCTTCACTAATTCGCTCCGCAGAAAGAGGCGTTCCAATGATGTTGTATAGTTGCTGGCGAAGCTGTGCTTCCCATGCAGCATACTCTCCAGCAGTGGCCTGCTGATTGTCCAACATTGGGGCTACATACTGGAGGATTTCCTCATCGGTCAGGCGACGGGCTGGGAAGAAGCGGAAATGGGACATGCCGCAAAATTCATCTGGATCCAGCTCAACAGAACCAAAACCGTCTCTGGCAGGCAGTGGCGTCATCGTGCCTTCGGGGTTGATCAGCCCGCGCTGATACAGATTTCGCAGCGAGCTGGAACGCTCCATTTCATCCCGAGTAAAGCCGCGCGTACATTCGATACTTCCGCCGCGCATGCAGTTACGCCAGCTAAGAGAAGCAGAATTGAAGTCCTGCTGAAGAACAGCGAAGGCATCCACCAGCTGCAAAAGTTCATCATCTGTCAGTTCGCGGGCAGGGAGAATGACGAAGATGGCTTCACCCTGATACTGATCAGCGGGCAACTCATACACGCTGATCACGACATTTTCGGTCAGATTAAGGATGCTGGTCGCGGGACGTTCGCCATCGTCATATCGAGCCTGTGCCACGGCTGTTCGCTGGATTTCATCCGGCGTCATAGCCGGCATTTGATAACTGGTAACGGGCAGGTTGTAATCGCCGCCGTAGTAAGCCTCCAGATCAATGGCATACTCGTTTTCCGTCTCCACGATCTGCAGGTTGACTGCCGGAGCCAACGTAGGAAGTATGACGGCTACATTTTCTTCCAAGGTGTTGCTTGTGGAAACTACTGGCAGGGATGGAACCTCCACTGTCTGTGTGGGAACTGGTGTAACCACAGGCAAGGGTGTTGGTGTCAGAGTTGGTGGTAGGGTTGGACTTGAAGCCAGTGCGGTAATGGGCAGCACGATTGCTGCCAGAATGCTCATCCATCGGATGTTTTTCATGGATGACTCACCTCCTGACCACAGGGTATGTCGATTCTAAGAAAGCCCGGAAGAAATCCTTCTGGAAGCGATTGTTTGGATAAATAAGCGCACACAATAGAGTCACCCCATGCCATCAATACCTCCTCTTTATTCCCATATTTAAAGCTCCCCCGACAAGCAGGGGAGCCTTGCTATGAACTTCTTGCCGCACAAATATCACAGTCAGAAATGCTTGCGATATTCCGAAACAGTCATGCCGGTATATTTTTTAAAGCAGGCGCTGAAATAGTATGCGTTGGAAAAGCCGACCTTCTCAGCAATTTCATAGTTTTTTAAGTCGCCGTGAGCAAGCAGTTCCTTGGCTTTTTCCATGCGAAGGGTCTGCAGATAGGACTGAAAACTCTGACCTGCTTCGCTTGTAAAAACCTGGCTCAAATAGGTGTAACTCACGTCCATTTCATTGGCAATCATCGCCAGAGACATCTCCGGATCAGCATAATGTAGATTCAGATAAGCCACAGCTTTGTCGGCCAGTACCTGGCTTCGGGAACGACGGGTTAAATCCATCTGTCCGCGAAATGCGATGCAGTGATCACGAATACGGTCAAATACCGGCTGTGGTTTTGTTTGGGACATGATGTGGAGCTGATCGTTTTCCAACGTGGATGGATCAAACGTCAATGTGGATCGTTCATGCAGGCGGGTCAGGAAACGAAGCGCATTCACCTGAATTGCTCTCAGTGATACACGGTTGTCCCGAGCCATGCGCATGCAGTTTTCCAAAGCAGCCTCCCAATCTGCGTCGGGATCCAGCAGCGTGGCCGCGAGCTGCTTCATGTACTGCTGCAAACGTTCGCTTCGGGTGGCCTCATCCTCGAATTCGGTCGGAACATGATCACTGGCAAACACCATGCCTTCAAAGCTTTCATACCTGTTCCATATGGAGGCATCGGCAGCCTCCGCATAAGCGTTTTGCAGAGCCATCGGGCTGATCGGATGAAGTCGGCTGATGACGCCGCATGTGTGGAACTGGCATTCGTTTTGAAAATGCGTGCAGAGCCGCTGCCCCAGCGTCAGCATACGAACGCCTAACTCCTCTCCCGGCTGGACGGAAAACAATACCGCCGCAAAACGCATGGCACCCAGATTGGCAAGCTGGGCACCGCATGTGAGAGCGGGATCGTTGGCGGCAGCTTCAATGGCAGTTGCCGCTCGTGCACACAGCGCCTCGCTGGAAGGCTCATCGGCACTCAGACGCAGAATGGCTACCATACAGCAGGACCATTGCTTCACACCGAGCAGCTGCAAAAGAGAATCCAGTTTCTCTGGCGGAATATTGCAGTTAAAGGCTTCGCGGAAAATTTTACTGCGCACCAGCGGCATGCCTACATCCAAAAGCTGCTGTCGATCGTTTTCGCGTCGTTTTTCGGAGATGGCTCGCTTGACCATCTCGACCAAAGCATCGTTTTTGACAGGCTTGGTCAGATAGGCAAACACACGGCTTTCAATAGCTTTCTGTGCGTATTCAAACTCCTCATGACCAGAAAGCAGAATGGTTTTAACACCGGGATATTCCCGGTTTATGATGCCGCACAGCTCAATGCCACTGATTTGCGGCATGCGGATATCCGTAACGACAACATCAGGTTCATAACGGGCGATGAGTTCGATGCCCTCTATAGCATCGCGCGCCGCTCCGCATAGCCTGATGCCATGCTTCTCCCAGTCAATGGACTGACTTACCGCACGGCGCAAAATGGCATCATCGTCAATCAGAATCAGCTTATCCATTTGATGTCTCCTCCCTTTTGGATAAAAGTGGTAGATGTGCCGTGACGGTACAGCCTTCATCTTCTGTGCTTTCAAGCGTCAGTCCATAGGTCTCGCCCCAGCGCAGGCGCAGACGGTTGTGCACATTTCGCAGCCCGTAGCTGTGGAAGGCGTTTTCACTGAAAACAGCTTCATTCAGTTCGGCGCGAAGAGCTTCCAGCTTCTCTTGTGGTATTCCCACGCCGTTGTCTGAAACAATCAGCAGTAATTCTTTTCCGCTGTTGCGTGCGGAAATAAGAATCTGTCCACCGGGTTCAGTACGCAGTTTGACACCGTGATACAGAGCGTTTTCTACCAGAGGCTGCAGAGTAAGCTTCAGCACGGTTTCCTCCATCAGTTCCGAGGGAACGTCAATCGTGTATTCAAACACTTCCGGATAGCGAAGGTGCTGAATTCCCAGGTAGCTTTCCACATGCTTTAGTTCCTCACGCAGGGGGATGCGTTTTTTGCCTCTCGATACGCCGATCCTATAGAACAGCGCGAGCTTTTCTACCATTTCTGCGGCGGTTGCAGTGTCATCCATCGCGCACAGCTGCTGAATGTCATAAAGCGTATTATAAAGGAAATGAGGATGAATCTGCGCCTGCAGGATAGAAATTTCTGCAATGCGTTTGTTTTCGGATTCAGTTCTCACCCGTTGGTTAAGCTCGTCAATACGCTGCATCATGTGATCCAGTCCGTCGTTGAGCAAGCCGATTTCATCGTCGGTTCGCACATCAAATGTAACAGACTGCGTACCTACCTTTGAAATACGCGAGGTGAGCCTGCGCAACGGACGCACCAGCTGATTGGCAAACAGGGTTGCAATAATCAGAAAAATCAGAGAAAGAAGCAGCCCTTCCAGCAGCAATGTGCGCTGCGCTTCGGTCACGCCGGAAAGCAGTTCATCCTCTGGCATGATGGAAGCGATACGCCAGTGACTGGTGGCAAGGGTATCGTAGGAGATATGGTAGTACTCATCTTCCATTTTCAGTCTGAGCTGTCCGCTGGGTTCAGCTTGCGTGAGTACAGCGTTTTGCAGTTGTGCAGGCAACTCGTCTCCTTCTTTGCGGAAAACGGAAACGCCATCCTGGCTGATCAGGGCCAGATAGCTGTGGTCCTGCATGCTGCCCGTGCTCAAAAGATTATCAAAATATTCTTTGCTGATATTGAACATCACAATGCCGTTTACGGCAGAATCCGGCGTGCCAAGAAGCTGAAACAGCGAGTATACCTTCCGTTCGCCACCGCGATCGCGTACACCGTCGATCGGGTGATGATTAAGCCAGTGGACATTTGTATTGCCATACAGAGCATACCACTGGTCAAAGTTGAAGGACACATCAAACAGACCATGCGTGGATTTGTAGAACTTTGCATGGCCGTCATTTAGGTATACCACAACTGAATCAAGCAGCTGATGGTTATAACTGTAAATGCTGTTAAGACTCTGGTCGATATTGATGTAATTGCGCGCCTGCAGGGATTCAGCAGGTTTTTTAGACAGGGAGAGCATAACGCCGCGCAGGCTGGAATCATCCGTAAAAGTGATCAGCTGGCTTAGCAGGGTATAGAAGCGGTCATCGATCAGCCGCTTTGACTGTGTGAGCGTGAGCGCGGCGGTATGGCGATTGTTTTCAATAATACTCAGGCGGCTTGCGCGGGTAGCCGCCCATGTGCTGATAAGCGCAAAGCACAGCGTAAAAAGCAGACTGAAAACAAACACCCGCGTCCGGATGGAATGTTTGGGGCGATAGGTACTGCGGGATTCGGTATTATGTTTTACACAAAAAGTTTGCAACAAGAAAAAGCCTCCTCCGCAACCTGAAAAATTTATATTTTCATCCGAAATGGTTGGATTTTTTCCCAACCATCCTGGTGATACAATGATTCTATCAACAGTATAAGATACAGGCGGAACAGGCAGACAACTCAGCAGGAAAACCGCATGCCTTATCCTACACAATGTAAAACGGATTTGTCAATAGAAGAAATAAGGACGGGGGAATGGCTGAAATGCAAAGGATTCGCAAGCTGTTTTCGGTCAAAACCATGCCATACTGGATGATTCTTCCGACTTGTCTGCTTTTGGTAGGCGTAGTGCTTTTTCCCATTCTGCGTGTGTTTGGTTACAGTCTGATGGATTATAGCTCCGTATCCATCAAGGAACCCGTTTTTATCGGGCTGGACAATTTTATAAAGCTGTTTACCAAAGACCGCGTATTTAAAATCGCGCTGAAAAACTCAGCCAAGTGGGTGGGCTGGGAGGTATCCCTGCAGCTGGTTGCAGGCTGCATCGCTGCTTTGGCGCTAAACCAGACATTCCACGGCCGCAGCCTTGCCCGTTCACTGTCGTTGATTCCCTGGGCAGTTTCCGGTGTGCTGACAGCCATTCTGTGGTCGCTGATCTATAACGAGCATGTGGGCTTGCTCAATGATCTGCTGATGAAGCTGGGCGTCATCACCCGCAAAAAGGCTTGGGTGGGAGATTTTAAACTGGTGTTTCCATCCGTTGTAGCGGCAGAGCTTTGGCGCGGCATACCGTTTTTCTCTATTAGCCTATTGGCGGCGCTGCAGAGTATTTCAACCGATCTGTATGAAGCCGCGCGCATTGACGGAGCAAGCTATCCCCAGCAGCTTCGCTATGTGGTGCTGCCCCATCTGAAGGATACCATCCTGTTGACCACCCTTTTGCGCGTGGTGTGGGAATTTAACAATGTGGACGTCATTTTTAACCTTACAGGCGGAGGCCCTGCCAATCGCACCATGACATTGAGCATGTACCTGAGCCAGCAGGCGATCAAAAGCGGCGAATTTGGCTTTGGTTCGGCCATCGCCATTTTCAACTTTGCCGTTCTGGCCGTCTTTGCAGTGGTCTATCTCAAGCTGGGGCGTTTTACTGAGAATAACTGAGGAGGCGAATGCATATGACCGTTCAGGCTGCCGCTCCCGTCAGAATCCGCACGGGTCGCATGAAGCGCATCCGCCATTCGGTGATCATGTGGCTTGTTCTGACTCCGCTGCTGGTGTTTATCTTGGTTCCCTTTCTGTGGGCGTTTTCTCTTTCTTTCAAAGGGACGGACGAAATTTTCACGCAGGAGCTGCATTATCTGCCCAGGAACCTCAATTTTGCGAATTATCACGAAATCTGGAACTCCATCGGCTTTTCCAGCTTCTTTGGCAACAGCCTCTTTGTGTGCGGTCTGAGCGTTTTGGTAATTATCGTGCTTTCAGTGCTGTGCGGCTACGCGCTCAGCCGCTTCCGCTTCAAGGGCAGAAAGGCATTCATGCTAGCGCTTTTGTGCACACAGTTCATTCCTGGTTCTATGCTGCTGATTCCCCTTGCGCAGATTTACCGCGAAATTGGTCTGATCGATACACATGCGGCACTGGTGATAACCTATGTGGTGTTCGAGTTGCCTTTTCAGGCCATTCTCATGCAGGGATTTGTCTCGGGTATTCCGTTTGAAATTGAGGAAGCGGCGCTGATTGATGGATGCAACCGCGTGCAGGGTATCAGGCGCGTGGTAATGCCCATTCTTACGCCCGGTCTGGTGGCGGTGGGTATCTTTGCCTTCGTAGGCTGCTGGAACGAATTTCTCTTTGCCCTTATGTTTGTTAACTCCCAGTCGCGTTTTACCATCCCTGTCGGCTTGAGCTATATGCGCGGGCAGTACGGCGTCAATTACGGGGCGCTGGCTGCGGGCAGCATGATCGCTCTCGCCCCGCCCATTGTTATGTTCGCCTTCATCCAGAAGCATCTGGTGCAGGGGCTCAGCAGCGGTGCAGTCAAGGGCTGATGACGATCAGACCTTCACGATAATTTCCCATCAAAAAAGAGGAGGTATCCCCATGAAAAAACTGTGGTGTTCCCTGATTGCTCTGGTAATGGTCCTAAGCATGGCCTTCAGCATGACTGGCGCGCTGGCTGAGGAAAAAGTGAAGCTGGTGTTCTGGGATGAATGTCCCGGCACCGTGCAGACTCCTGTTTTCAAGGCTCTGCTGGATGAGTTCATGGCTGAAAACCCCAACATCGAAGTGGAGTACGTTGGCATTCCCTGGGACAGCGCCAAGGAAAAGTATGACGTTGCCATCGCCAGTAACGCTACTCCCGACGTGGCCAGCATCCATAACGGATGGCTGAGCGAATATTCTCTCAAGGGCGCCATCAAGCCTCTGGATGAGCAGTTCAACAGCTGGGATGAGGCTGCGCAGTTCAGCGCTGGCGTTATCAACGCCGCCCGTGCCAGCGCCCACGACGGCAAGCTTTATGCGATTCCCTACACCGACAACCTGCCCGTGATCTGGGTGCGCACTGACCTGTTTGCGGAAAAGGATATTGCCATCCCCACCACCTGGGACGAGTTCTTTGCGGCCGTGGAAGCCTTGACCGACTTGGATAAGGGTCAGTACGGCTTCGCTATCCGCGGCGGCGCAGGCAGTACTGGTCAGCTGCTGCATGGTATTATCGCGTATTCCGGCTTGAAGGATTACTTTGTGGATGATAAATGCCAGCTCAACAACGAGCTCGCCGTTGAATATGTGGAGAAAATTGCCTCTCTGTACAATGTGAACACCGCTGCGGGTGACATCACTGCTGGTCTGGGCGAAACCGTATCCGCGTTCGACAGCGGCGTGGCTGCCATGATCATGCACAACCTGGGTTCCTACGGCGATCACAAGGCGGTTATCACCGATGACAAGTTCCAGGCCATCCCCTATCCTGCTGCCAAGACTGGCGAGCTGACCTGCGCTGGCAGCATGTGGTGTGCCTATGTAACCTTTGAAAATACTAAACATCCCGAAGAGTGCTGGAAGCTGATGCAGTTCCTGGCCAGCAAGCATGGCGTGAGCGCTTATAACGAAGCGATCGGTCAGCTGCCTACCCGTGCTGATGTGGCTGAAGAAGCGTGGATGGAAGATGCTCCGCACATCAAGGCCGCTTTGGAATACACCAGTCAGCCCGGCGTGATCAGCGTGAGGGAAGCCAGCCATCTGTCCACCTGGTCTAGTACGCAGGCAGACATGATCCCCCTGTTCCAGGAGACTCTGGCCGGCGGTATGAGCGCTCAGGAATTCCTGGATGCGTATGCTGCGGGTCTGCAGGAGGGCTACGACGAGTACGCCGCCCAGTAACGATTCCGCTTTTCAAGGGGACCCTCCGGGATGGTGGGCCCCCTTTTTCACAGAACACTGGTTTTGCAGCATAGATAAGGAGGATTTTCCGTGCCCGAACTTCGTCAGTTTCAGTCCGAACAGCTTACCGTACGCGTGTTTGATACCCGCGCTGATATGGGCCTGGCCGCTGCCGAGCATGCGGCTGACATGATCCGCACCGTGGCTGCACAGAAAGATGAAGTGAACATCATCTTTGCTGCAGCACCCTCTCAGAATGAATTTTTGGCAGCGCTGCGCGCCATGAGTGATCTTCCGTGGGGGAAGGTCAACGCTTTCCATATGGATGATTACATCGGCCTTCCTGCTGATGCTCCGCAGGGCTTTGCCAACTTCCTCCGCCGTTCTATTTTTGACCATGTGCCCTTTGGCAATGTATATTGCATGAACGGTCAGAATCCCGATCCCGCCGCTGAGTGCGAACGCTATACCGCGCTGCTCAGAGAGCATCCCGCGGATATCATCTTTATGGGCATTGGCGAAAACGGCCATATTGCCTTCTGTGATCCACCTGTGGCAGATTTCTTTGATCCGCTGGATGTGAAAGTGGTGGAACTTGAAGGTCGCTGCCGTCAGCAGCAGGTCAATGACGGTTGCTTCGCAACGCTGGATGAGGTGCCTACGCACGCCTACAGCCTGACCATTCCTCTGATGATGCGCGTGCCTCATATGATGCTGGTAGCGCCCACTGCGCTCAAGGCACAGGCCATTCTTGGTACCGTCCGCGGCCCCATCACCACCGATGTGCCCGCCTCGATTGTACGAATTCACAAAACCGGCGCAACGCTCTATACGGACGAAGCCGGCGTATCCCTTCTGTAAAGATTCATTCGCGTGGAAAGAAGGTGTGTTCATGGAACCCGTCAAGGGCCTGCTCTTCTATCTCTCTGGCAATACCGACACTGCTGAATACGCTGCCGGCCGTCCTGAGGCCACCTTTCACAATCAGATTGAGTTTGTGGATGGAAGAGCCGGAGGAGCCATTCGCTGCGATGGTACACAGACGCTTGCGTGGTGTGCCAAGGAAAACATTTATGCTCAGCGCGGCACGTTGAGCTTTTTCTGGCGTGCGGTGTACCCGGTAGGCCCAACGGAGTTTCCCCTTTTCCGCGTGGGTGTGAACGACAATTCAACCTGGGATCAGATCTGGCTGCGCATAGACTGGGCGGGCGATGGTATAGAAGCCCTGATCACCGACATCAATCTGTCTCGTGCGCGCGTGCGCCTGCCAATGAAGCCGGAGGACATCGATCCTGATCAATGGTATCACTTTGCGGTGAGCTGGGAAGAAAACTGGGGATTGAAATTGTACTTCAACGGCCGCCATGCTGCGGAGGAATATCGTCCCGCGCAGTACGCCCAGCCGCTCAGTCATTTCGGCCCCCACGGTTATATCATCAGTGGCTGGAATGTGGAAAGCCAGTTCAACTTTACACGCGGCGGCGATGTGTGCGATATTTGCGTGTTTGACAACATGCTTGAGGATGAGCAGATTGCAATGCTGGCAAAAGGCATACTGCCAACGAATGCGCCTGTGTACGAAGGCACGCTGGATAAAGCTGAAGTACGCAGGGGATTTGATCTGCGGTATGGTTTCGATGGCCTTTTACCCACGTTGCCTGATCATGCCTCTGTGCGCAAGGTAGAGGTACATGATGCCTATGATCTGAAACGCTGGTGGTTCAAGGGAATGGACGGTATCCGTGAAACCACATGGCCGGGCGTGTACAACCGCTCGAGGCTGCGCGGACGAAACGACTATTTCCAGATTCCTGACTGGGACTGCTATTCGCAGTGCGGAAAATCCATCGTGTTTCACATGCCTGATGAAACCTTCAACCATGTGCAGATGTCTGGAGCGGCGCACGGAAAACTGGAGCAGATAGACGAAAAAGGAAACGTGATTTCAACCCTGTGCCTGCGAGAAAGCGGAGAGCGCACAGGACATGACGTGCCAGCCATTTGCGGTGGTCGTGTGCGCTTTACCAATGATGTGATTGAAGAGCCGATGGGAGATTTTTCCTTCTTCCGTGTTCAGGAGGGCTGCGCCCCTCAAGGCATAGCCTCCGTGCAGTATACGTTAATTCCCGGTGCGCCGATGCAGGATGATACGGGCCTGATCAGTCTGATCCAGTCACGCTTTCTTCCATATGAACGAGGAATGATGACGGCAGTTCCACAGGGTGAAAGCATTGAAACTTCAAATGCGGATGATGCGCGTTTCCCTGTATACAATGTGATTATCCCATATAAGGCAGATACTGCATTGGGTTTGGATGGTATGGAGATCATGCTTCCGGCACTTGAGGAAGACACAGACATTTCCATCCAGATCCGTGATCCGCTGTGGTATTATCGAAACCTGTGCTATTTTTCCTTTCATTGCGAGAAGGGGAAAGAAAAAACGCTCTGGTTTGATACAAGGGATCGTATCCTGCCTAAGGGGCGGTCGCTGTATGTGCAGTTCACCTTTTCCAACGCCTGCGTTACGAAGGACACAATGAAAAACGTCCGCTTGCGTACTGTGTTCAAATCCTTCGCCGATGCGAAGGAGGAACACGTGATAGATCGTTTTACGCAGGTGCGGGATGTTTTCGGCCATCTTGTGGAGGAGGCTCCTGACTCCACAGAGTTGGATCTGCTCAATCGCTTCTTTGCCGATTTGTATGATCTGCGTAAGGTTGCGCCGGAACATAAACAAGCACAGTATTACGAACGTCACCAGAAAATCCGCCACATGGATCGGCTGGATAAAAGCGGCTGCCGGCCGGAATGTCCTGCTACTCCGGTTCCCCGCGGCGTGCCCAGATGGGCATGGCGGCAGATTGAGCAGCTGAGATATTACAAACATATAGTCAACTGGTATATTGATAACCGACAGATTGAAAACGGAGAGCTTGGCGGAGGGCTCAGTGATGACGGCGATTTCATCGTGCAGTGGGTATATCTGGCACAGATGGGCTCTGACCCTGAAAAAGTATACCGCGCTATGGAACGCAACACCGACGCTTTCTATGCGCAGGGCATGATGACCAATGGACTTTGTTCCATCAAGGCAGATGAACTTCATTCCTCCGAGGAAGGAACCATTGCTCTTTCGGCCTGTCTGATGGTCGAGCCGGGAAATCCCAAAATGCTGGAACGCGCTATGGAAACTTGTCGCAGTCTCGACTGGCTGACGGGCGTGAACAGTGCTGGACATCGTCACATCAGAAGCGACTATTTCAGTGCGTCGCAACTTTCGCTGGATCCTCCCTACAACCGTCAGCGCGTATGCGGCTTCGGAGCGCTTACACCCTGCTGGATGTTGTCGCGATTCAATGCCAACCCAACTATGCTCGAGCGTCTGCGCGAACTGGCGGAAAGTCAGCTGGCGCATTGCACCGGCGATCACGATTTGCCGCCCAATACGATTGAGTTCGATACAGACAAAGTGATTGTGGAACGCATTCCGGCCTATTCTACCAACCGCTGCATGATGATGGCTGCGTGTTATCAGCTGGGTATGACGGTCTGCCGTGATCATCTGCCCGAGGGAAACGGCCAAAACTTTGCCACCAGCATTGGCTTTGAGGCCATGCCGCTGATGGAAAACGGCGCGCTGGACAAGGAACGCATTGCTGAACTGTATGAGGAGCTTAACTATCGTGCAGGTACACTGCAGTATTACAGCACCGAAGGTCATCCGTGGATTGACCGCGTGTTCTACGAACCCACCGTCGTGGGCTGTCATCGACTGGCGGATCCCAGCTTTTCCAGTGCTCGCGCAAACTATCCAACCAACCGCATCTGCTGGCGCTTTGCAAACCGCGGAGACGATGAACGCGTGGCAATCCTTGCGCCTGAAGCTGAGGAGCATCGTCTCAGACTGGTGGTGTGCAATATCAGCGATCAGCCAGTTCATGCCAAAATGATTGGCGATGCAGTCAAAACTGGCCTTTGGAAGCTCCGCTACGGCATAGACTCCAATGGAGACGATCAGATCGATCAAACGACGGTTGAACAAATGGTGCATTTCGAGATGACCGTCGGCGTAGACATAACCTTTGTGCCAAATGCCACCACCGTTGTTGAGATGACTCTGGTTGGGGAACAGCCAGACAGCCGTGAGCGCTATGACCTGGGTATAGGCCGTGACGATGTCATTCGTTATGACCACGGCCTGAATGTGCGGATTCATTCGCTGGGTTCCAAGCCCACGCCCGAATGTACCATTGTGCTGATGGATGAAAATGGAACGATCTTCAAATCCGCCGTCCTGCCTCCACTGCCTGCTCCTATCGATAACTGGCCGCGCTACCGCGATGTGGTATTCAATCTGCACAACGTGCCCGATCTCATCGGTTTGCGCGTAGTTATCGACCCGGAAGACAAGCTGAAAGAGATCACCCGGGAAAACAATGTAGTGGTACTAACAGAGGATATCTTTGAGGGACAGACTTTCCGGCGTTGATATGTCACTCTGCTTGACTAAGTAAAGTATCGAGAGGTGTGTTATATGAACCAATCTCTGTTTTGCCTAAAGGATAAAATCGCCCTCGTCACCGGCGGCAGCTATGGCATCGGCTACGCCATCGCCAAGGGTCTTGCGCAGGCTGGCGCAACCATCGTGTTTAACGACATCAATCAGGAGCTTGTGGATAAGGGCATGGCCGCCTACAAGGTTGACGGCATCGATGCCCATGGGTATGTCTGCGATGTCACCGATGAAGCCGCCGTGAATGCCATGGTCGCCAAGATCAAAGAGGAAGTCGGCGTGATTGATATTCTGGTCAACAACGCCGGCATCATCAAGCGCATCCCCATGTGCGAGATGAGCGCGGAGGACTTCCGCAAGGTCATTGACGTGGACCTCAACGCCCCCTTCATCTGCGCCAAGGCGGTTATTCCTGCCATGATCGAAAAAGGCCACGGCAAGATCATCAACATCTGCTCCATGATGAGTGAGCTAGGTCGCGAAACTGTCAGCGCCTACGCCGCTGCCAAAGGTGGCCTCAAGATGCTCACGCGCAACATCTGCTCGGAGTTCGGCGAAAAGAACATCCAGTGCAACGGCATCGGCCCCGGCTACATCGCCACGCCTCAGACCGCGCCTCTGCGCGAGCGTCAGCCGGACGGCAGCCGTCACCCGTTTGATTCGTTCATCGTGGCCAAGACTCCGGCCGGCCGCTGGGGAACTACGGAGGATCTCGTTGGCCCTGCCGTGTTCCTCGCATCTGATGCGTCCAATTTTGTGAACGGTCATATCCTGTATGTGGATGGCGGTATTCTGGCTTATATCGGAAAGCAGCCGTAAGTGATATTGGGTCTTGTACAGCACAAAATCAACGGAAGCACTTCCGAATTTCACAACCTATATCGTTTTTCAATTGTATATAAGGCGTGAGGAGGTCACGCGATCAAGGGTTCCATTTCGCCCGTTTCAATTACATCCGCCTTTCATCTGTTGCCCAATTGTGTTACAATTTCCTTGTCGAGTATCGTCGCATATCCCTGCCCACGCTCTGCAAAACCGGCCGTCATTCTTGCGCATCCCAGGCGGCAATCCCTCCGCCCGTTTTTCTGCCGGTCCAAGCAGGACATAAACCGCATCGCCCGCCCCGCTTCCCCCGTCAGCCGCGCCGGCAGGTATAACACACTACACCTTGCAAGCAAGGTCGTGTGCCAAAGGGGAGGCATAGGCCCCCTTTGGAAACCCCCGGTTTTGCCTGTGTTGGCCTTGGAGCGCATTTCTGCGCCCTCCCCATCCCTACAAAACCCAAAGAAACGGTGCAGGCCTGCACGTATAGGCTTGCCTGTACCGTTTCTTTGTTCGACCTGCGGACCAGAATGAAGCAAGCGGATATAAAAAAATCATGTTTTCGGGTTGTTCTCCTTTGATATATGGGTTATAATAAAATCAACCCGCATAGGAGGTTGTTCCATGAAAGAAGTGGGTAAGCGTTTGAAAGCCCTTCGGGAGAGTCTGGGCCTTTCGCAGGTAAAAATGGCCGAGGCCCTAGGCTCCACACAGTCCAGCATCAATCGTTATGAGAATGGCCAGTCCACCCCTCCCGTGGCGCTGTTCCGCCGTTATGCGGATTACTTTGATGTGTCGCTGGATTATATCTTTGCCCGCACGGACAAGCCACAGGGGATCACCTACGCATTTAAGCCCAAAGCCGCCCCGGAACGGGAAGAAATGCGCCGTTTCATTGAAATGTGTTTTGACCCCCAATCCCCCATGCATGAGAAGCTGAAAGAAACCTTGTTTCGTATGATGGAGGACGACCAATGAAGGCTGTGATCTACGCCCGCTATTCCTCCGACAACCAACGGGAAGAAAGCATCGAGGGATAAATTCGGGAGTGTACTGCCTTTGCCGAGAAGAACGGTATCACCATCCTGCGCCACTACATTGATCGGGCCTTTTCCGCTAAGACCGATAACCGCCCGGAATTTCAGAACATGATTAAAGACAGCGGCAAGCGCCTGTTCGATATGATTATCGTCTGGAAACTGGACAAGTTTGCCCGCAACCGCTACGACAGCGCCCGGTACAAGGCCACACTGAAAAAGAACGGGGTCAAGGTAGTGTCCGCTACCGAGGTCATTTCCGACGGGGCCGAGGGTATCATTCTGGAAAGCGTGCTGGAGGGGTACGCCGAATACTACTCCGCCGACCTGTCCGAAAAGGTAGTCCGGGGCATGACGGAGAACGCATTAAAATCCAAGTATAACGGCGGCACCCGCCCTATCGGCTATCTGATTGATAATGACCAGTATTTTCAAATTGACCCGCTTACCGCTCCCTTTGTCCGGGAGGCATTCCAGCGTTACGACGAGGGAGCCACCATGACCCAGATACGGGACTGGCTCAACGAGCAGGGCGTGAAGAACACACGGGGTCAGAAGATGACCTACAACAGCGTACAGCACCTTTTGAACAATCGCCGCTATATCGGGGAGTACACCTACCGAGACGTTGTGGTGCCGGATGGTATTCCAGCCATTGTCCCCCAAGATCTCTTTGAACGGGTGCAGGAGAAGCTGGCAAAGAACAAGAAAGCCCCGGCCCGCCACAAGGCTGAGGACGAATATCTGCTGACAACGAAGTTGTTCTGCGGCTACTGCGAGGCCTATCTCTATGGAGAAAGTGGTACCAGCCATACGGGGAATATTCACCGCTATTACAAGTGTATATCGGTGAAAAAGAAGCGCGCCAATTGCCGCAAGAAGTCTGTCCGCAAGGAATGGATCGAGGATCTGGTGGTCACCGAAACCATGAAGATGGTGATGGACGATAAGGCGATTGAGGCCATTGTGTCTATGCTGATGGACTTGCAGGACAGGGAGAATGTCAACCTGCCGCTCTATGAACAACAGCTACGAGAGGCGGACACAGCCATTCAAAACCTGCTGAATGCCATCCAGCAGGGTATCTTGACCAAGTCCACGAAAGGCCGTCTGGAAGAATTGGAGGCCGCAAAAGAAGACCTGGAAGCGAAGATTGCCCGTGAAAAGCTGGCGAAACCCAAGGTGAGCGCCGAGTTTATGACCTTCTGGCTCCACCGCTTCCGCAAGCTGGATGTACGGCAAAAGTCCCACAGGAAAATGTTGATTGACACTTTTATCAATGCCATTTTCCTGTACGATGACAAAATGGTGATAACCTTCAACTACAAGGAAGGGACAACGACCATCACTTTTGATGACCTCAAAACCGCATTGACCGATCAGAAAATAGGTTCGGATTTGGATTGCCTGGGCTCACCAGAGATAAAGCCTTAAGCCATAACGGTTTGAGGCTTTTCTTTTTGTCCTGAAACTCTTCGAAACGAGGGTGTTTTGATGAAATTGGCGGTTTTATCAACCAACATGTCAGTTTTCATCTTGAAAACAGGGCGCAAAAGTCTTATTTTCATTGGGTTTCCGCGCGATATTGGATGTCAATTTCGCTGTCAATTCACTGAATGCCGCGCCCGCTGTCTGAATTCCTTCCAGGCGGCTATGTACATAGCGGTTCATGGTGGTCTGGATGTCCGCATGGCCCGCAATCGTTTGCAGAGTTTTGACATCCGTGCCCGCCGCCTCCATTATGGTGAGATAGGTATGTCGAAAGATATGCGGCGTTGCGCCATGAAGGTCAACGGTTTTTCCAATGCGCTGCCATGCCCGGTCAAAGGCGCTTTCCGTGATAGGCGTATCCCCATTGCCCACAACAAAAAGGTGATCCTCTTTTGGGTGCAGATAAGGGCGCAGTTCCTTCACCATCGGGATTGAGCGCTGCCCTGCCGCGCTTTTTGGTGTTCCAACGACGGGATGATTGCCCTTGAAGGTTACATTGCGTTCAATGGAAATTAGTCCGGTATCAAAATCCAAATCGCCCCATTGTAGTCCCAGCGCTTCGCCCCTTCGCATTCCCGTATAGGTCAGCAGCGCAAGCAGCGTTGCATCTTGAGACGCAAGCCGCGGCAGATTTGCCAGCACATCCAGAAAATCCGCCGTTGGTAAAGCCTCCCGCATTTTCTTTCTGGTGGGCAATATCAGGCGTTTGCTGCAAGTCGGGTCTTTGGCGAGATAACCATCTTCAACTGCCGCCGCACAAATCTCATGGAGCAAAATGCGCATTTGCCGCGCGGTAGACTGCGCCATGTACGCATGTTCATTGAAAAAGTGTTGGATGCTGTTTGTCGTTATTTCTTGCAGCGACATACCACCCATGTACGGTAAAATATGCTTATCCAGCAGATTGCGATAAGTGCGCAGCGTGGTATGTTTCAGCTTCGGCAGTTTATATAGCGTCCACCATTCTTCCGCATAGTTTTTGAGGGTCGGCGTGGTACGCAATGGTTTGTTTTCGCCTCCGCCAACTTTTTTCAGGCCATTCTCAAATGCTTCACTAATGGTGTTGCCGGTAATCCAAATCTGCTCTCCGCCCGGAAGCGTGATATGGAATCTTTGTCTTTTGGACATGCTTTTTTCCTCCTAAGAAAGCATGTCTATGGCATCTGATATGAAAGTGTCAAGGTGCAGCGCCTCCGCCGACAGCGGCAGAAGCCGTTCATGTTACATTTCGATAGGCGGCGCTTTTTCCCCTCCGCGCTTATTCATACATTTTTCCGACCTTCCCCAGCATCCTGCGCATATCCTGCCGCACGCTTTCAGGCGCGACAATCCGCACATAACGCCCCAGCCCGAACACCCATGCGAAAAACTGCGGGCTGACTGCCACAGGCACCGTAATTTCAAAATGCTCATCGTCCACCGCGCGGGCATAGGGCTGTCTGCCAAACTTGCTGACAACCTCGTTCATCATGCTGTTACGGAAGCGCAGGGTCACATCCTGTACCTTGCCGCTGTACATCTTGAAGGTATAGCTTTGATACTGCCCCTGTTCCTCTTTTGTGAAATGCTCTTTTCCCGTGCGCGGAATATCGGTGGCCGATACGCTTGTCATTCGGTCTACACGGTAGTTTTTTACCATGTTTTCTTGCGGCACATAGCCCACCATGTAATAGTTATCGTCGCAGTACACCAGCGCCAGCGGACTGACCACATACCATGCGCCTTTTTTGCGCAGGATGCGTTCCATCTTTACGCCATAATCAAAATACCTGAACCGTATGCATACATCCCGGTCAATCGCGGCATGGATGTGGTCGGCATTGTTGAGCACATTGGCGTTCATGTTTTTCACGCGGTTGGCAACGATGATCTGCCGTTTCAGCCCTTTGGCCTGATGCACGGAACAGAGCGATTCCAGCGCGCCGACCAGTTCCATTGTTTTGGCCTCCGACAAAAATCTGCTGGACAGCAGCGCATCAATGATGAGCTTGAGGTCCGCCACCGAAAAAGGCCGGTTGTCCAGATAATAGCCGAAGGTGATTTCATCCTTCTCAATGCGCGGCCTTTTGCAGCCGCCTCCGCCGCCGGGCTTGAGAAAGCAGTTGAGCACATTGATGTCATCATAAATCCCCTTTCGGTCCGCGTGCGGGAAGCCTTTTTCCTCCAGCCGGGCGACGATCCTGTTGGCGGTCAGCGCATGTTCGGCGTCGGTCTCTCTCTCCAAAATGCGCATCACTTCCAGCAGCTTCATTTTGCGACCATACAGATTGACCTGCGGCGCATCCTCTTCACGATCATAAACGGCCATGGCGCACTCCTTTTTAAAACAAAGGGTTTATTCTTACATCTGATAGGCTTTATTTTACAACATCAGGCCATAAAATGATAGGAACAGAGCCTGCTTTTTAGAGAAAAGCCATTATTTGATAACGTTTTGGCCCAAGCCTTTTCAAAAAACCGTTCCGGCGCTTCCTTCGGCGGGGGAAAAGATTTTTGAGGAACAAAAAGAAACCATGCCCGAAAGGTGGCCCGCATACAAAAAGCCGGTTCATGCAGAGCACGCACGGACCGGCCGCTTTGCCTTTGCGGCATATCAGATTTTTGTCCCGTCCCTGAACTCAAAGCCGAAGTAATAGGTGGCTTCCAGCGCCTCCGCGATTCGCTCCATTTCCTCCGAAGAAAACTTCCCTGTTTTCATTCGCTGGTTGAATGCAGACGGCGAAGAACCAATAGACCGCGCTAGTTCTGCTTCGCTCATTCCCTTATACGCAAGCGCCATTTTTATCTTCTGCGCAATCGTCACTTGAATCACCTCTTACATATTATATAGAGTATTCTGCTTTACGTCAAGGATAAAGAAATTTTATTTAGGTTTTTCTTTAGAAAAGGGTTGACAGCATTTAGATTTTCCTGTATAATGGTTCATGTAATAAGGAACAGCAAAGTTCCCAATCCAAAGGAGGCCACCACATGAGCGACCAGAACATGGAACCCAAAGTCAAGGAACTGATGGAGCTTCGCCGCATGAAGGAGGAACTGGAAGCGGAGATCACCGCGCTGGAAGACCAAATCAAAGCCCGCATGGGCAACGAAGAAACGCTTTTGGCCGGAGCGTTCAAGGTCAGTTGGACCACCTACACCGCCAGTCGCTTTGACAGCACCCGCTTTAGGAAGGACCACGCAGAGCTTGCGGCAGCTTACACCAAGCAAACCACCGCCCGCCGCTTCTCCATCAACTAAAAGCCGGAGCACCTACCACAGCACTCCGGCAATGCCACCCGAAACAACCACGAAACGGGGAGCAAGGACATTCTACCACAATCGCCTTGCTCCCCACAAGCAAAGGAGCAGGAAACATGGATATTTACAGGGAGATTACCGACCGTATCATCACGCAAATGGAGCAGGGCATCATTCCGTGGAGGAAACCGTGGATCGCGCGCGGCCAAGCCATCAGCTACGCTACCGGCAAGCCCTATTCGCTACTGAATCAAATGCTGCTGGGCCGCCCCGGTGAATACGCAACTTTCCGGCAGATACAGCAGGAGGGCGGCTATGTGCGCAAGGGTGAAAAGGCCAGCATGGTTGTGTTCTGGAAGGTGATGGAGCAGGCGGATAAGGAAACGGGCGAACAGAAAACCATTCCCCTTTTGCGCTATTACAGCGTGTTCCACATCGACCAGTGCGAAGGGCTGGCGGCGAGACACTCCCAACCCCTGCCGCAGACGGCCAGCACAGACCAAAACGCCGAAACCATCATAAGTGGCTATGTGCAGCGCTCTGGCGTGAAGGTGGAACACAGACAAGCTGACGGGGCGTATTATCAGCCCAGCACAGACCGCGTGGTCCTTCCACTGCTGGCACAGTTTGCGGAAAGCGCAGCATATTACAGCACCGTGTTCCATGAGCTTGTCCACTCCACAGGACACAGCAGCCGCCTTGACCGTTTGACCGCACTCGCCCACTTTGGCGGCGACGATTACAGCAAGGAAGAACTGGTTGCGGAGATCGGCGCGGCGGCGCTGGTTAATCATACCGGGCTTGAAACCTCCGCCAGCCTGCGCAACAATGCTGCTTACATTCAAAACTGGCTGGATGTGCTGAAAGGGGACAAACGGTTCATCGTCAGCGCATCCAGCAAGGCGGAAAAAGCCGTTGCACTGATTTTGGGAACCTGATGAAACAGGGATTGCGGCGGCGCTCGCCGCAATCCTCCCATGGAGGAAGCACAATGGAACAGGTTTATTATGATATAGGACATACATTGTCGGTTGCGCGCCTGCTGACTGAGGGCGCCATTGCGCTTTTTGAATCCGAAGCGCAAAGCCTGAACCTGCTGGCGAAAAAGAGCGGAAACATGAAGGCGGCAATCGCCTTTGACACCATCGGCGCGGCCCTGTATGAACTGCACAGCCAGATCAGCGGCGCGCAGGAAGCCGCCATTCAGGAAGCTATGGATGTGTCAAATCAAACAAATGATTGACTTTCCAACGGACACGCCGCGGCCCGTGCACCGTTTTTCAGGCTTTGCGGCGTGTCCGCCATGTAAAATCCTTTTTTGACCCTTTCTTTGACAGGAGAAGCAGACATGATATACGGATATGCAAGGTGCTCAACAAACGACAGCAAGCAGGACATCCGGCGGCAGATTAGGGAATTGAAGGCGGCGGGCGCGGAGGAAGTCGTCTTTGAGTACGAGCACGGCGACGCGCGAATCAAGAAGGAGCTTCAAATGCTGCTGGACACGGCGCGCGCGGGCGACAGCATCATCACGCTCGAAGTAAGCCGCCTGAGCCGCAGCACGCAGCAGTTGTGTGAAATCATCAACATTATTAGACAGAAGCGCTTGCGGCTGGTAATTGTGGGCAGCATCACGGTTGATTGCCGCAGCGGCGAAATCGACCCCATGAGTCAGGCGTTCATCCAAATGAGCGCAGTATTTGCCGAACTGGAACTGTCCATCATCAGGGCAAGGGTGAAAAGCGGCATGGCGAACGCCAGAGCCAAGGGGCGCAGAATCGGCAGACCGCACAGCACCAAGGAGGACATCCCCGGCATATTTTTCAAGCATTATCCGGCCTACAAGGCGGGAAAGATGAATGTTAGCGAATTGGCGCGGGTGTGTGGGTTAAGTAGGCCGACAGTGTATAAGTATTTAAGGATGATAGGATAAATGAAACTACATCACACTATTATTCCGCTTAAACTGATTCTTCGCTGCGAATAATAATTTGTCCCAATATCCACATTGCCCATATTGTCAGTAAAATTGCATACACATATAATACAATTACAACAAAGCGAAACCACTCTGCTTGTTTTTTAAGTGAAAGCATGGGAAGAAGCAGCAGCATAAACACAATTTCTGCATTGCGACAAAACTTGTGTATGCTTACAAAATAATATCCATCGTTACGTACATACTTTATAAATGGATTGTCGGCAGGAATAGCTAACAAAATGCCCTGAACTGCAAATAAAAACGATGCGATTCCTACACCAATTTCAGAAAGGGTTGTAGCTTGCTGGATAATTTCATCAATCAGTTTTGTTTGATGAAGCATAAACATTGTTGCCATCGCTATTAACAATATCAAAATGTGATAGTGTTGATAAAACTTAAGCCTAATTTTTTCCATAAAAGTGGCTGATCGAATTGTCTTCACAAATATCCTTCCTTACATTACTGAGCATATTTTATTCCAAATCGCATCTTGATCCTTTTGCTCCGCTGGCCCTAGTTCAATAACACTTGAAAGTGAAGCTTGCCGTTTGACAAGGTCAATCATTTCTTTTTCTATATTTTCTTCATTTTCTTCTTGAAAAGTAAAGCTATCAAATCCCTCTTCATCTCTAACCACTTGCATTATTTCATTAATTTCAGAGTCAGTGAATTGCCTTCCTATTTTAGCTCTGATATTAATAGTCGTTTTTAATGATGCTCCCATAATTCTGCTTATTTGCTTTAAGCTTCTCATTCCCCCAACCACGGCTTCATCTTGGCCACTTATTTTTCCTTTGACAATTATATTTCCTCTCAATTGTTTAATTTTTGATTTGAGATCAGAATCAAGAATATCGGATATTGTAAGATTGTAAGGTAATGAACCTAGATTATTACGCAACACCGATATAATTAGGACAGGAATTTGGTTGCTTATTTTGTTGTTCATTAGATAACCTATGCGAAATTCAGTGGGTGAAATAACAAAATAACTGTAGTGCTCAAATAGATTTCCTTCAGAAGGAGTTAGTTCTTTACCGGAGAGTGTATGCGGGTTGTTTTCACGTAGAAATTGTTTTACTTGATTTGAATGACGACCAATTCTTCCACATAAAAATTTTTTATTTTGCAAATAATGCAAATCATAGATAAATAGCAGGTCCCCATTCACATTACTTTTTTGAAAACTCTGAAAATCTTTACTTTTATTTGCTTTCTGATAAGCATTATAAATTTGGGAAAATATATATTGAATTGTTTTAGAATCATGTATTATACTGTTTTCTAACATTTTTTGAACTGTTATGGATGCAAAATATACTTTGCGTTTTTCATTAGTCATTACTATGCCTCCAGCGTTAATCTTATTTGTAATTTATTAACGAAATGATTTTCACTATAATATTATGCTTTTGATCGCCAACAAACATGTATAACACATCAGAAATTTCCTTATATTGTTTTCTCTGTTTGTTCATGATATTCCTTCAAATTAACGGATGAATATAACAGCTAGCATGTTCGTTCGGGAAACGAAATTCAACGATGTACAAATGCAGATAAACATTGCCCCCGCGCTCTTGTGAACGTGGGGGCAACAGTTTGATGTTCTTATGTGTCCAATGCTTACCACTTATCATCATAGCTATTGACAAACTCGTGAATTTCTTCCTCAGAGTAATAACGATCATATGGGTCATAGCTGCTATTGGAATAGCTTTTCGTCGATGTATTGCTACCAAAACTATTAAGTATTGCCAAAATTGCCAGCAACACTAAAAGTATAGTTCCACATCCTATACCTTTATTATCCATAATGAATCTCCCTCTTCTCAGCGAATAAAGGCTTGTTATCAATAACTCATGTTATGTTGCGTTTTGCCAATTATTTTAGCCTATCAAACTGAATCATTGCTTTTATTATATTATATTTAGTTAAGTCCAGTTCCATGACAATGTGAACATGTTACCGTTCTTGGGGTCCCGTCGCCTTTTGCGGCATACCCTAGTCCTCCGCACCAACCACATTTTCCAGAGGATGCATCGTAATACGAACCGGAGCAGCCAGCAAGTGTCAACAATGCGACCAGCAACAGTATCATAACGGCAAAACGTTTCAATTTTATATATTTCTCTTGATGCGTACTCTCCATGATGTATCTCCTTTATGTTGTTTTTTTCTGTATTTTGTATTGTAATGAATGAGGTGAATTATCTCAAAATGCCCACAAGCCAAATCCATGTGCCGATAATACCAATAATCCCAAGGACAATGCCAGCGGTAGCCAATCCGGTTTTACCGCCATCACGTGCTGCTTGCGAACGGCCAACCGCCGAAAGAATCAGCCCAACCAAACCCGTTATACCATAGAAACCAATCAGCATAGAACAGCACGATACCACGAAACCGGCAATAGATAAACCATTTGTTTTGTTTTCCACTTTCTTTTCCTCCATGTGTTTGTTATTCTAATGTTTCTTGAAAGGCGTTTTCATTTGAACACGTATCTTCAGGAAAGCGAGCCTTCAAGAAATTCATTATTTTATTGAGATTGTCAGCTTGTTTTTCTGACTGTCCGATCAAAACGGTCATTGTATCAGCGGTTCTCAGAATCTTCGTCAGTGATTCCGTCTGTTTCCGTATGAGAGTTAATTTTGCATAGGAAAACAATGAAAGGAAGAAAAGCAGGATGCCGCCGACGAACATAATTGTTTTCATGGTCAGCACACCAGACAGGTAACCCGCTTTCAAAGATGCTTCAATTTGATAATTGTAGGCATCGCCGCCAATATACTCAGCACCGGTATTTTCATTCCACGGACTATCATACGCATAACTTAAACTGCTCACAAAGACATATTTTTCAGGAACCGGATACGCAGCAGCAAAAATAACCATAGCAATGGCAATGATGATACCGATAATGCAGAATGCTTTCATTGTTCCCATATCCCTCTAAATTCACTCGCAAGCAAACCGGCCTCTTCCTGAGAAACCTTGGTAAGCCCGCCCTCATCACTAAATAAATAAAGGTTTACGCCCATATCGCTTATCAAATTGCCTTCATCAACCAGTGTTAGAATGCAACCTACACCCATCGCAAAAGGAACTTCATCTGAAAATGTATATGTCCTATAGGTCTCCGTTCCGACAGATTGAATTTTCTTTTCGTCAATATCTATATATATCGAACCTGTTTTCCCTTCAACACAATCTTCAGAAATCGTATAGTCTTCATTATCGAATATTTCTGTAAATAACTCCTCATCAAAAAAAGAATTAAGTTTGTCCACTATCCGTCCACCGGCAGAATTTATGATGTCGATCGCCTCTTGCTCACTTGTAATTTCCGCCATGGCAAACGGAACGATCCCCAGCAACAGTGTAACAATTACAAAACAATAGATTCCCCTCTTGATGATCAATTTCATTTCTCCATTCTCCTTATTTTACGCATGTGCGTATTTTCTTCCCCATTATACCTTTCTTTCCAAAATTACGCAAGTGCGTACATACAAAAGCATATTTTTTTCTATGCTCTTTTTTGAGGTGATTTTTGTGACCGTCAAGGAAGCCGTGGCCCAACGGTTCCGCGATCTGTGCAAAGAACGTGGCATCCGTACCAATGAACTTGCGAACCGCGCGGGCGTGACCCCTTCTAGCGTGTATAGTATGCTTGACCCCCACCGCAAGGAGGTATCCGTCAATCTGGTGAAAAAACTCTGTGATGGTCTGGAGATAACCTTGGGTGAATTTTTCAGCACGGAGATATTTGACACGCTGGAGCAGGAAATACAATAACCGCTTGCCCTCCCCGCCGGGGGAGGGTATTTTTATAGTGTTCTGTATATTAAAGAAATGATAGTCCCTTTGTCCGCGCGCTTTGGCTGTATCATACGCGTGACAAGCATAACAAAATTTACCATTAAAAGATTTATATGGTAAACTTTAGCGCAGTTAACTTTTGCAAAATATCAAAATTTGAGTTATAATAATAGTAATGAAAGAGAAATCTCAGCCTGTCAAAAAAGGTCGCATTATGCGGCCTTTTTTGTTATACTAAGGACAG
>OGYF01000578.1_pt1 | contig 36842 bp, 28 predicted proteins | sample 1576451 | NCBI WGS metagenome assembly OGYF01 (sample SAMEA3541505, study PRJEB24748) | human gut metagenome | biome: human gut; feature: human-associated habitat; material: faeces | place: China | collected 2012
TAACCTACGCTCACTTCCAATAAATTACACTCTTTTCGTAACTTCTAAAAACAAAGCTACATAAAGATTTTGAGATTTAGGATACCTAAAAGGGAAAAACAAATGAGCATTATCGTTTCCTCTTTCTCTAAAACCATATATTTTCACACTCAAATAAATAATATGTCGGAAAAAACTTATATTTGCCATAGAATAATCAAACGAAAGAATATAACATGAATAGCAAAACATTAAGTCAAGCTCAGCTTTGTTTGCTTGAAACATTTGCCAATATGCAATCACAAGAAGAAGCCGATGAACTAAGTCGCATTATCCGCGATTATTACGCTCGTAAATTGGAGAACGAACTGGATAATCTTTGGCAAAGCGGTACACTTAACCAACAAAAATTAGACGATTTGCGTTCTCAACATCTTCGTACACCCTACAACTATGAAAAATGATAATTCACGTCGGTTAGTCGTCATTGACACGAATTGCCTATTACAAATGTTAGGAAGATACAACAGATATCATTGTCTGTGGGAAGCTTTCCTGCAAGAACGTTTTATTTGGTGTATCTCCAATGATATTGTCAATGAATATGAAGAAATCCTTACATTAAAAGCCTCTGCCAAAGTCGCTTATTTGTTCATGCAAACCCTTATGAGATCACCTAATATAGCCAAGAATGATCCTTATTTTCATTTTGGACTGATTGAACAAGATAAAGATGACAATAAGTTTGTAGATTGTGCGATTGTAGCAGGAGCAGATTATATTGTCAGTGAAGATTCCCACTTCAGGACATTAAAATCCATACCTTTCCCGAAAGTTAATGTCTTATTATTAGACGAATTCATGAAAGATATTTTCCCGGAGGAAAAATAAATCTTCATGATGATTCAAATAAAAGCAGAAAAAAACCTCCGGCGAATCACTTCGACGAAGGCTCCACGGCGTTTGCTTGAAAGAAAAACATTACTAACAACTAATATTCTATCTTAAAGGGGAATTAGACGACAATAGCAAAGCTACACATATACAGCCATTTCCTATTGCCTGGCAGGAACAGATATAATTCTTTTTCCGTCAGCCACAATCCTGACGAAAATCTGCCTTTCACAGAAAGCACTGATCAACTATATCCGACTGTTTTACTAATCCCTCGAGTTAAAACAGCATACATGAGCAACGGCAGGTCTTCTGACTGACTCCCATCTTGAAGCCTTCCCAGTTAATAAACCAGTGGCAACGAGGTATTTCAAGATGTTTATCGGAGCTTCACAGCAGCGGGACTGTTCAGGATTCTCACCTGATTCCCTTTTAATCCGGACGGACAGACGATCCGTCGCAGAACCGATTTCTTCGCAAATATAAGGATAATAATCATACATGCTCCAATCCGTTTGTCTTATTTTTCATCTGACAAATCGAAAACCGGTAGTTTCTACTCTTCGTTGCATTCTTTTTTGTACCTTTGCAGCCGTTTCCAAAGAAAAGGATTCGAGGAGACTCGAAAAACGACAGGCAGGTTATCTATTTACTATATATTTTATCGATACAATCTATTTATGGAAAGAAATGAATCGCTGCTGCCGGTAGCCAAGTTCATCGCCGAGTACGCCGCCCACATGATGGGTAGTGGTGTGCATACATCGCGTGTGAAAAGAAGTTCCAAACGTATAGGCAAGGCTTTTAATACCGACATCAAACTGAATGTTTCACAAAAGACTATCGTCATTTCGGCAACCCACAACGAAACAGGGGAAACCTACAGTGAAGTCGTTGATATTCCCGCTCTCCCAATCAGTTTCGAACACAATGCCGAACTAAGTGCCTTGAGTTGGGAAACATACGACCAACATCTTTCTCTTGAAGAGGTCCGGCAGAAATACAACGAGATCGTCTCTGCCCCTAAGATGGATCCGATGTTTGTACTGATTCTTGTAGGACTTGCCAATGCTTCTTTCTGCCGTCTGTTCGGTGGCGACTGGTTGTCGATGGGAATTGTTCTTTCGGCTACGATTACCGGTATGTTTCTCCGTCAACGGATGCAAGCCAATCACATCAATCATTATGTGGTCTTTGCCGTCAGCGCATTTGTAGCATCGCTGTGTGCTTCTACCTCTTTGATCTTTGATACGACTTCCGAGATCGCCTTGGCTACAAGTGTTCTCTACCTGATTCCGGGTGTACCGCTGATCAACGGTATCATCGACATTGTAGAAGGTGAGACGCTCATCGGCTGCTCTCGTCTGATCAGTGCCTTTCTATTAATTATATGTATTGCCATCGGCATGTCTTTTACATTGATGTTGGTTAAAAACAGTTTGATATGATACTTGTAGATATATTACTGGATGGATTGTTTGCCGCTGTGGCCGGTGTGGGATTCGGAGCTATTTCAGATCCTCCTTTACGGGCTTTCCGCTATATTGCCTTATTAGCAGCCGTAGGTCACGCCTGCCGTTTCTGCCTGATGACATATTTAGGTTGGGATATTGCCACTTCTTCCCTATTCGGTTCTCTGACAATCGGGTTTGGTAGTCTGTGGTTGGGAAAGAAAGTATTCTGCCCGATGACCGTACTTTATATTCCGGCCTTATTACCTATGGTACCGGGGAAATTTGCATACAACATGATCTTCTCACTGATCATGTTCCTGCAAACAATGGACGATCCACAGGAAAAGATGAAATACATGGGAATGTTCTTTTCAAATACGATCGTAACGACAACAGTCATCTCATTATTGGCTGCCGGGGCAACTTTGCCGCACTTCATATTCTCGAAACGAGCTTTTTCTTTAACCCGACGTAAACCAGGAGAGGAGGAATAATCTATGGAAATATTTTGGCAAACCATTGCACATTACAATAGCTGGAGCTGGATATATCAGCTAATCATCGTCGGAATAGGTATCCTATTAAGCGTCTTGTTGTTTTACCGCCCACGAACTTGGGTAAAGAACAGCATGAAATGTTATCTGGCCGGTGTTTATCTGTGGCTATCCATTGCCTATTATTACTTCGACTGCGGTACTCGTGCTTACAATGAAGTGATGGCTTTAATCTGGGCTTTACTGGCACTTGTCTGGATTTGGGATTTGAAGGTTGGTTACACAAGCTTCAACCGTACACGCAAATACGACAAACTGGCTTATCTTTTACTAGCCATGCCTTTTGTTTATCCCGTGATTTCCTTATTACGCGGACTCACGTTCCCGATGATAACCTCACCAGTCATGCCTTGTTCGGTTGTAGTTTTCACGCTGGGCATTATGTTGCTCTTCTCTGAAAAGATTAATCTTTTCCTGATTCTCTGCCTGACACATTGGTCGGTTATCGGATTAACGAAAACGTATTACTTCAATATTCCGGAAGATTTCTTGTTGTCGAGTGCATCTGTACCGGCACTCTATTGTTTCTTCAAAGAATATTATGCCAATTATACCCATCAGGAAACAAAACCCTCTCGACAAACAGTCAAGAACTTATTAATCCTTTTCTGTAGTGGAATCGGTCTTATCCTATTGGTCACACTGGTAAAAACAGTGTTTATCCATTCTGCCTAATCATAAAGGTGCCTCGGAATAACCACCCGAAGCACCTTTATTTATTTTATCAATCTTCTCAAGATACATCAAACAGAACTTACCTCCTAACCGGGAATTCTGCAATACGTAAGGTCGTACAACCATACGGAATCAGTTCGATGGTTTCTTCTCCTTCCGTATCATTTTCCATTTGCGTATAATAAGCGACCGGTCCTGCCGAGCCACGTACCAACGTCCAATTCTTAACCCGTTTAGCTTGAGTCTTGATAGAGATCGGAGCATTCTCCACATTCCACGGATAACCAGTTACCAACGGACGTTTTTCAACGATAAAACTTTGCTGAATCCGTTCAGGAGCAAATGAAGATTCCGATAACGCATAATTCCAAGGTGTATCCGATGTTACTTCATAATACCAGGGACCATAAGTCACTACTTTATCGGCTTCAAATGATTTCTTTTTCCATTTCTCTTGCATCTTCAAAGCATACAACAGCGGACCACGTTCTACTACAGCTCCACCGTCATACCAACGACTGACAGCTACATCCATCGGTAATTCCAATGTCAGACAATCTCCTTCTTTCCATGTCCGGTTTACCCGAGCAACTTCACCTGGGAACAAATCCACCTCAATGGCTTTACCATTCAATTTGACTACCGGCTGCTGACACCAGCTTGGTACACGAAAATGGAAGGAGAAGAAAGCCTCTTTCACTGATTTATCGGTAAATGATACCCGGAACTGAATAGCCTCATCAAACGGATAGGCAGTCTCTTCCTGAATCTTCACTCCTACACCTTCAGCTACTTTTGCCATAACTTCCGACGGACCATAAACTAAAGCTGCGATACCATTATCGGCTGTTGCATACCATAAATTCTGTACAAACTTGGGCCAACCCTGATGTAAATTGGAGGTACAGCAAGGATAACCTGTCAATACACCAAAAAGAATATCCGTATCTTCATGAGGTGTCGAGAATTCCCGATAATCACGCGTTACATTCACCTGATTAAACTGCTGGTAATACTGACGAGCTGAATAATCATCGGTAATCTGCGTTGGTAATACATTATAAGTTATTCGCTCCAAATAATCGGCCCACTCAACATCACCCGTTATTTCCAACATTTCTTCCAACGAAAACATCATCTCGACAGCCGTACACAACTCCGAACCGGCAGTTGGCTTACCAAAACGAAGTAACTCATCGCCACCCCACAAACCGGTTGGCAATCCGATCGTATTACGGATCTGCTTCACAGCCTTCTTTACAGCCATAATCTGCTGCGAATCCTTATTCTGCTGATAATATACAACAGGCTCTTTAAAACCCTGTCCCAAATTCACACAGTGTAAACTCAGCTGACGACTCAAATGATCCTGATGCAGAAAAACATCCGTCCAGTTGAAGGTCTGCTTATGAATTAACTCACCCAGCTCCAACAGAAACTTATCACCCGTGATGTTATATAACCAATATATCACCATCAGATTGTCTCCTCCGCGTTGTTCTCCCCAAAAAGTCCAATGTCCCAACGGACTTTCCGGTAAAGTCTTCAGCTGATACTTGAAGTAATTGGTCAGCAACTGAATCACCCGTTTATCACCAGTAGCCGAATAATACTGCTGCATGATTTTCAGCATCACCATTTTAGGCCACCAATCGTAAGCATTATCCCGCTGCAAACCGGGTTCATACGGACGATCGGTATCCGGACCAAAATATCCGTTTTCCTTTTGTGAAGCCAACGACCATTCAATCCACGGCTGCACTTTCTTCTTCAATTCCTCATCATCCAGTATATAAGCCAAAGGTAACAAACCGTCAATCCAGTACGGTCCTCGTTCCCAGACATCACCATCCCCACCAAGCCAGCCATTACGTTGCCCCATCACTTGTTCATAAACTTGATCAAGATGTCCCGTCATCCCTTTCTTCATCCGAAGTAACTGATCTTCCATCCAGCCTTTCGCCCGGATTGTTCCCAAAGGCAACTCAATATATTCTTTCTGCAGCAAAGGCTGACGATTGTTCTGGTAGTTTCCGGAGAAACGAGCTTCTTCTGCCTGCACAGAGGAACAGGCAAACACAGCCAGAGAAGCTGCCCATAAAGCTATTCTTCTTTTCATGGTTAAATCTATTTATACTATTCCTGATAATCAATCCACACTTTCATCTGTCCAGCCTCCCGGTTATCCCACGCATAATATGGGATGAAGGTCATTTGTTGTTTCCCAGACTGAGCTTTAATCAGTTTAACACCGCCCAACAGTTCCGGAGCATCTACTACTTCGAAAGTGGTCCCGGCTTCTAGTTGTAACTGGTCAAAACCCTTCGGATTATCCACTTCTTCCAAACAATATACCAATGGTCCACGCTGAATAGCTCGCTTACCAACATCCTGCTTTACACGTGGATCAGCAGCTACCTTTTCTACCGGCATTTCCATTTCCAAAGAAATCACATCGCCCGGTTTCCAATCCTTAATCACCGCATAGCCTTTATCTACCAAAGCCTTTACAACCTGACCTTTTACAGACAATTGATAATCTTTACACCAGCCCGGAATACGGATACGCAATTCTTTATCCAAAGCCTGTGCTGCTGATACCTTCAGTTCCACTTTTCCATCCCAAGGATAGTTAGTCTTCTGCTGGATCGTCACTTCCTGATCACCCACTTTCACCTTCGTTGTATTACCAATAAACAAGTTTACCCACAAAGCTTCGTTGGAAACTCCATAGATATAATTCCCGATAGAAGGCAAGAAACGGGAAATCTGACTCGGACAGCAGGCACATCCATACCAAGCCTGCCGATGATGATCACCTTTCGATTCCAACGGATTCACATAGAAGAAACGGTCTCCAGTCAATGAAACACCAGCTAAAGCACCATTGTACATCGAACGCTCCAGTACATCCACATACTTGGCATCTCCCGTAAACTGATTCATACGCTGATTCCAATACACCATACCCACAGAAGCACACGTTTCACAATAAGCTTCCAGATTCGGTAAATCGTAATCTTCAGTAAAACCTTCATTATGACGAGAAGATCCGATACCACCAGTAACGTACATATTGCGCAATACGACATCATCCCACAAGCGGTTCATTGCTTCTACATAACCTGTATCCTGCTTTAAAGCCGCCACATCCGCCATACCACAATATAGATACATACAACGGACAGCATGCCCGGAGATACTTTCCAAATCCCGTACCGGCACTACATCCTGATAATATTCCGGATTCCAGTCTCCCTCATCACCTTTACTGCCATAACCATGACCTCGTTCTTCCAGCAACCAGTTGGCAAAATCCAAATACTTCGTTTCTCCCGTTGCCTGATATAACTTCACCAACGCTAGTTCGATTTCTTCATGTCCCGGTACCCAATGCCGTTTTCCTGGACCAAAAACACTCATCATATGATCAGCCATCCGGATACTTACATCCAATAACTTTCGTTTTCCCGTAGCCTGATAATAAGCGACTGCAGCTTCCATCATATGACCAGCACAATACATCTCATGCTTATCCATATTTGTCCAACGCTTATCCAAGCCCGTCAACGTATAATACGTATTGATATATCCATCCGGTTGCTGGGCAGCAGCCATCTTGTCAATCCATTCATCCGCCTTCTTCTCCAACTCCGGATTCGGATTGTTGATCAAACTATATGCAATACCTTCCAAAGCCTTATACACATCCGAGTCATCGAAGAAAATACCCGAATGTTCTCCTTCTCCTTTCGCTGCATTCTCAAAATTACGGATACGACCCGTCTGATTCTCAATCTGATCGATACAAACCGGCAACGTAGCCGTTGTATGTTTACTCAGTCGAGGAGACCAAAAACCATCCTCTATTTTCACATGCGAAAAGTCTACTTGACTAATTCTCTTTAATGGCGCTTCTTCTTTCTGCGCTTCTTTCGTACCTGTACAACCCACCAAAGCCAAACAAGCCGCTGATACAATAATTAGATTTTTCATGATGTCTGATTTAAGTAATTATTATTGTACAAAGATAGGAGAAATAACACAAAAAGGCCTTTCTACCCTTCTTATTATTCAGAGCTTTCCCAAAACTTATTTTAAACCAGATTGGAAGACTTCCGGATACTTATTAATAAAATACACAGGTGTACAACTCCATGCATGACAATAGCTGTTGATTGGATAAAAATTATATGGTGATATAAAATCGTTCTTGGGATCAAAAACTTCCCAAAATGTATCAGCCCCTTTCTCCACCATATTTCCCCAATAATTAAGCAACAACGACCTTGCCTCTTTATTCATATTACATTTCAATAGAGCTTCTAATACATAATGATACGCATAAGGAGATCCAGGATAACAAGCTTCAGGCATCGCCATAACAGAGTTCAGGGCTCTCCTACCTTCTTTCTGAGTAAGGGTTCCAGACAAAACCATCCAAACTTGCGATAAATATGAAATCTGCTTTTCTGGTCCACTTTCCACCAAACCAGTTTGTTTATTATAAAAACATGCCCGAGCAGCTTCTTTCATTTTCTTTATCAGACTTAACCATGAAGAAACATCATTCTCTTTTCCTAGCAATTTTGCTAATTCATAACTATTCTGAATAGACCAAATAGCCAGTCCTTGCATAGAAGCTTGTCTATCATATCCTTCTTTCCAATCAAACACCAACCAATACAAAGGTTTTTTTTGCATATCATAAATCATATTAGGACCAAACTGTCTAAGAGCTATCTCAATCTGACGTACAACTACTGGCCATAAATCATTACCAGTTTCCAAATCACCTGTAACTTTAACATATTCTAACAAAGCTACATTATAAATAAGTGCATAATCCAAACAATACTGACCATATTGTGGGTGAGGCTTCGGTTCTTCCATGATTGTTGCATGCAAAAGGCCTTCTTCATTTGAAAGAGCAGCCAATAAATACAGGCAACGTTTTGTTAAATCATGGTTCTTAAAAGAATAAGCATTCGCCAATGCCTCTAAGTAAAGATCACCTATCCATAAACGGCGATCACGCTTCGGACCATCTTCATAAACCGTTTGCATACATTCTTTTAATGTAGTCAATCCCACATTATTGATCTCCCGGATCAAGGGATCAGTCGTATCTGCCAAGGCTGAGGTCTGTAAGACTACCGAACTTTGAGCTTTCATTACTAGTTCATCAAAAGTAAAGTCAAATGAAGACGCTCCCAATACATCTATTTTAAGATACCGGAAAGAGACTCTTCTCGAAATCTGAGTTTGAATCGGAACTTGATTTAAGGTTATTACCTCATCCTGTAACCAAGCTCGAGATAAACTACCTATATATGGATCAAATGGAGTGTTTAATTCTGCAGGCACTTCTGCAAACGTAAACTTCAGACGAACAGGAGCATCAGCAGCAACATTTTTTTGCAACATTTTTAATGAAAAAGAAAAATAACCTGTCAAATGTTCTCCAAAATCTAAAATTATTCCAGAGTGTTTTTTCAAAGACTCATTAAATAGACAAGATACATTCCCTACATCTTCCATCCTCCAGCCTTGATAAGCCTTTTCATCTTTTATAGACTTCACAATTCTTATTGGATAATGGTCTTCATAAATAAGAGCTGGTTTACACGCTTCAGCCTTCTGTAACCAAACTTGACGATTCTCAGAATACCTACTTTGCGCAAAAGCTGGCAAGATATAAAGGTATATTAAAAATAACAAAAGCATTCTTTTAACAAAAATATTTTCCATAAACCAATTAAATACCATAAATTACACTTTAAACAAAATTAGAATTCAATAAAAAATCACTATAAATTAGGAATATAATCTTTTTTAAAAGTGAATGCTATCACACCAAATAAACAGAATGAAGCTAGCAAATAAACAATAGATAATAAAGCAAAACCATTAGATAAACCTAACACCGGTTTTAACATTCCCAATAATAGCGGAGATAAAGAACCAACTATAAATGCAAACATTAACATAAAACCTGTTGCTGTCGTTCTATGTCTAACTTTAATCACACTATATAAAGAAGCAAAAATATTTGAATCATAAAATCCTCTAAATACACCAAAACATGTCATAGCAATATATACTAAAAATATCGAATCACTTACAGACATTATATAAATAAATGGCGCCCCCAATAACAGTCCCAAAGCTTGAAAAAAAATTCTCACACCAGCATAATAGTTAACAAACCTATCTGCTAAGCGAGCTCCAACAATAACCCCCAAGAATGCACCAACATGATGATAAAATGTAGCATCAAAACCTGAACGGGCTAAAGAAAAGCCAAATACCTCATGTAAGAATGTAGGCATCCATGTTAAAAAACCTATTCCTACAAATTGCATTCCTGCAAAAGCAAAAGTCAATAATACAGCAGTTCGATTTCCCCAAAACATATATACAGATTCTTTAATTGCTGATATCTCATCGGATTTAAAAGCAGTTTTAATTATTTTGTCTTCTTCCATCCTAAAATATAGAACAACACCTAATAATATACCAAATCCCCCAAATATATAAAAAGTATTTCTCCAACCATACATTTCTGCAAATACACCCGCTATATATCCACTAAATATTACTCCCACGTAAAGTGATGTTTGGTGAAGGGACAAAGCTGTAGCTCTTGTACGATCATCATGATTTGCACTTATGACGGCATTTGCAGATGGAGAATAAAATGCTTCTCCTCCCCCAGTTGCAACACTTCGTAAAAAAATCAACTCAGCTAAAAGTGTACTAAATCCCGTTAACAATGTAGCACTACTCCAAATAATCAAACTTATAATAATAATCTTCTTTTTACTAACCCGATCACCTAATAAGCCAGCTATAGGCACTAACAATCCATACACAAGAGTCAAAACAGAAGCGACCAAACCCATATCCGCATCTGTCAAATCCAAATCATCTCTTATTAAAGGAAGCAAGACATTAAATATTTGTCTATCAGCTTGATTAAAAAAGAATGCTATCCACAATAATAATACAAGCTCCCATTTATATGGTATAAATATTCTTCTCATTCTATATAAAACTATATATATAACTTATCAACAATAATTACACATTAAAACAAATTCTTAGCAAAATCAAGAACACTAAAGTACTACGTTAAATACAATTTTAACATAGTACTAACCGGCTTAATTATACTAAATATATCATATTAGAAATATTACAAACTCATAACTTATTAAATCAATCATTTTTAATTAGTTTATTTTGTATATTTCCAAAATATCACATTTATCACACATGTTCTTTAGCAAACTTATTCTACATAAGAACACTATTACATCTACATCCAAAATTAATAACGCAACATATAAACCATAAAATAATCAGTAAATAAGAAATCAACCTAATCTATTAGTGTTCCAAAAGAGACAAAGGAAGCTAATAAATAAGTATTTATATATCCATAATAACAATAAATAGTTTTAAGCCCATAAAGTTCTTTTTATTTTACAATCACAACAAAAATACAATTGTAATATATAACTATTAAACTTAAAATAGCATAGTCATTCCTTATACCAATCGAAGATAATTATTTTAATAAATATATTAATATAATTCATAATATTGAAATTCTATTACTTATTCCACACAAACTATAATATCTCAAACAAGAGCCACCTTATATCAATATAGGAACAACAATTATCATTAAAATAGAAAGATTCCGACAAGATATAATTAATACAATAAAGGCTTAATTTATTAATTAAAACTCAATCTATACAAGAATTGAATTTAACAAAATAAATCAAGCCTTCCTTGTTAAAGCTATCTATCTACAAAACTTTGTTTTGCACGCCCTAATAATTCAATACCTTGAAGTATTCTATCACGATTTTCTTCAATTGTTGGCCTCCAAAATGTCTGCAAAAATCCCAATAATCGTAAATCAGCTATATGTTTCTTAGCAAAATCAACAGTTGCGCCTATACTACCAACATTATAATCATGATAGCTTCCTGTAGGTATCTGCTCATATCCCTTCTCTTCTAAATCAATATATTTTTTTACATATTTATTATTAATATCTAATACTTCACCATAATACCAATTACTTTGAACAACTGATTTTGGCATTTTAGAAAAAAAACTCTCAGGATCATTCCAAAGCATATAATCTGACCAAATCCAAGCTTTTGAACCATTTTTTTCTACTTCATTTACTAAAAAATAAAAGTCATTCCACCAAGCATCATTTTTACGGACTACAATATATCTATAAGTACTCTGATGCTCAGCACTCTCTTCATCCATTCCTAAATGAAAATAACGAGGATGTTCAAAAATATCACAAACTTCTTTTATTAGATCCGCACAAACACGGTAATAATCTTCAGTAGAAACCATTTTTGAATATTCACCCATCCAAGTATCATGCCCTGCAGAAAAATTCAATTTTGGAATAGGCTCTATACCTAAAGATTTTATTCTCTTAATTTCTTGCCGCAAATGATCTACACTCCAAGCATTATTTACAGCAATTTCTGGATGTGTATCATATTTAACGGCATCTCCTAAATCTATAACAACCATATTTATACCTCTTTCAGCCATTAAACAAATAGCATCATTCCATAAAGAAACATCCAATTCTAAATTCGCCCGATAACCTCTAAAGGGTCTATGAGGCGATATAAATTCTTCCCACATATTAAAACTAAGATGCAAAAGACATCCCCAGATTTTATTATCCCCTTTCATAATAATAATAATTTTTATGATAAATAAATTGGTTGACCAGTTTCAATACTTTCATAACAAGCATTCATAACCTCAATTGTCTTCTTATGCCATTCCAAATTAATTTGAGGTATTCGATGATTTCTTATGCAAGATACAAACTCATCTATTAAACCTATCCATTCGTCAAAATAAGTATATTGCACAGTATACCTATCATTAGGAAAGCCATTATGATAAACGTTAGGACCAAAACAATCAGCCATCAAAAAACCTTTTTCACTACTAATACTCAAATTAACCTCCATCCGCTTAGGATACACTTCCCAACCAGGAGCTGGAATTAACAATCGTTCTTCTAATCTAGACCAAGAAGGATCCAACAAGAAGCTAACGCCATTTTTCATTTTCCCATTTACCAATAAAATATCTTCAACCTCTATATCTGTTCTCAAGTTCATACCAGCCTCCGCATATACATATTCATAATCACTATTTGTAAACCAACGAATCATATCAAAAATATGAGGATGATCACAAAGAGCACCTCCTCTATATCGAGAATCTGAATCTGAAAGAGAAACCCTTCTTCCATAACTTTCTTCAGGAATTCCCTGCCAAGGAAATGCCCATACGGGTGATAAAGTAATATTAGTTGCATTAAATGTAGATATACAACCTAACTTGTTATTCAATAGCGATTTAATCCGATTAATAGTAGGATTATAATGCATTTCTAATTCTATTTGACAAATAATATCATATTGTTTCACAAGCTGGATCATTTCTTCATATTCTCTCATATCGAAAGTTGGTATTTTCATAGACAAAATATGAATCCTCCGTCTAGCACATAAGCGAAATTGTTCCATGTGCCTAGAATTCGCCGAAGCCATCACAACAGCCTCTATATCAGGATGTTTATCAAACATTTCCTGTTCACTCATATAACAAGGAATCCCATATCCATTTTTCAAGAACACATCTCTAACTGTTTCTGACTCTGCAGAAACCGCAACCCAATCTAGATTAGGGTTTTCAATTAAAGCTTGAAAATATTTTCTAGTATGACCATGAGTTAAAGATAAAATTGCTATTTTTATAGGTTTCATATATTATTCTCCTTTCCAATTATTACTTTTTTATGAGTCTGATCTGAAAGAAATGCGCTTCGAACTAAGTTTGACAAATGTTCATGTTGCTGTATATAGAATCCACGTTGTATAGTATTCTTATAGTAACTAAATGAAGAACGTATTAATTCAACCTCATCCTCTTCAAATCCCCAAAGCTCATTATCTATGTCTTTATAAGACTCAATCTCATTCTTTGTATATAAATATACAGATTGTTGCGGTATTTGAGTATCAACAACTAAATCACTAGCCACTCCTCTACGAGCTATAAGCTCGTGACGTTCTATCTTTTTGCTAACTAAAGGCAATTGATTTCCAACTTCAATGCTCCCTATTACTCCATTATCTAATTTAATAATTACATTGCCGCCCTGATTCTTAAAAAATGTTGCATGAAGAGATATTATTCTACCATTACCTAAAAATTCACATAAATCAAATTCTCTATACAGCAATGCAGATAAATCCACCCTTGAATTAGATATAGAACTAAAACGCAACATACAAACATTCTCTATAATATTGTTCGCCACTATATTACGAAGTTCTATAAATTTTCTATTACTTCGCCATGCCATCAAAGGAACATCCTTATTACCAATTTCTTTATTAAGAAAAAACCACCCTGGTAATAAATTTAGAAATTCCGTAACGGATATATTATATTTATCTAGTAAAACACATAATGATCTTTGAATTCTCTCTATATTCATATCTAATTATAAACATTTAATTCTTGAATAATATTTTTGCACATAAGATGAATTTATTACATCTCCTCCAGGAGCATTAGCACTTGACCATACAGGAGGAATTAACCCTTTATTAATACATTTGCAAACAGTTCTTATTTCTAACCAATGAGCTATATAAAAATCTACAATATTAGATACAGGACCTATAGATCGCTCAAAACCATCAACTGTTACAATAGCATCACCCACAGGATTATAATCATCTATACAAATATCCGCTATATCAAATAAATTCAATTTATTAGGATGGCGAATAACATGATTTATAGGCATCTCTTTCTGCCAATAAGAAGAACTAACTGCTATAATTTTTGCACCACACTTTTTTGCTTCCAATGCAGCATCAATTGATGCTGCATTAATTCCTATATTATGAAAAATAATAACTACTTCCCCCGGTTTTATCTTATAATATTTCATAATGCTACTTCCATAATTCACAGTTCTTTCTAATTCTAAATATTTCAATGCCTGATTAAAAACAGAAAGACCTGTTTCCATAATGGGATTAATATTAGCTAGCCCTCCAGCACGAAAAAACATTTCCCCCATTACCAATGTAGTATGTCCACCTCCACCATATACATGGATCAATTCATCTCTACTGATTGCCTCAACCATTAAATCCGATGCTTTATCTATATTATCAACTTGCTCTCTGCGAATTTTCTCTAAAATACTAATGGTTTTATCCAAAAAACCCATATCTTCTTTTTCCATCATTATTTTCTATTTATATTATAATTACTATCTAAAACTTCGCCATAGGCTTCACCTATAATATTCCACAAATCTAATGCATGTGGAGAGGATAATACAGTACCATATCCTCCCCTATAAGTCCATGAAAACAAACTTTCAACACCCATTTTATCGTACAAATGAATAATTTCTTTTATTTCATCTAAATTTTCTGGTTCATTATAATATCCCATCAACCAACGTTGAGAAATTTTCCCATACTTCTTAGCGACATCAATTGTACGTTGTGTTATTGATTCAAAATAACTACGAGGCAATGTGTAATTAATAATCGTAGTACTAAATACATCAAAAGCATTAGTCTTGCAGACTTTATCCCAATTGTCATATCCCCTGCTCTCTTTTACATAATATGTATTCATTGTTGCATGAACACAACAAATAATACGACTATTTGGACGAATACTTTTTATCCGCTCTGAAGCAGCAATTAATATCTCTAATGCCTTATTTTCCCTAAACTCAATGACTTCTTTCGTCATAATCCTAGGCATTTTATAACCATATTCTTCTTCAAACTTTTTCTGACAAATAGGACATCTACAAGACCAATCATCGCCAGGTCCACCTGTAATAGATGCATAACTTTTTGGCAAAGCATAATGAGGTTCATCCCAAAAAAAACCATCAGCATCCACCTCTACAGCTAATTTTTCACAAATTCCATTAAAATAATCTCTAAAAGCTTTTGTATTAAAACAAGCTGCAGGTAAAATCTCATTAGATAAAGCAGCCACCTGCCTATTTTTAATATTATTAGTCAAAAAATTACTTGCAGGTTCTCCACCAAACCATTTTCCAATTCCCCATAGATCTAAATATACTTTTAATCCCATTTCCTTTGCCACATCAACAATTCTGATTATGTTAGGGAACCAAAAATCAATATCAAATTCTGAAAGAGCTAGAATAACAGCATTACAATTATGCCTAATCATCTCTTGAAAATCTTTTGCAGCATGCTCTGGGTAACTAACCCCATAATAACTAACGCCTGTTTCCTTTACATTCATATTTCTATTTTCTATTTTTTTCAAATTTACGCCGAGCTTCTCCAGTTAATTCTATAGCTTGAAGTATAGGATTTCTATATTTTTCTATTGTAGGCATCCAAAAAGTTTGCAAAAAGCCTAATAAATGTTTATCATCTATACAACGTGTACAAAAATCAACTGTATTTCCTATACTCTTAGGATTTTTCTGATCATTACTACCTGTTGGTATTTGATCATATCCTTCTTTCTCTAAATCTATATAAGCTTTTACTTCTATGCAATTTGCATCTAAATTTTCACCATAATACCAATTACTCTGTACAACTGATTTAGGCATCATTTTGAAAAACTTATCTGGATGATGCCAAACATAATCTGACCATACCCAAGGACGAACCCCCCTTATCATAGCTTCAGCAACATAAAAATACAAGTCGCCCCACCATTGATCATCTTGACGAACGACCACGTAATCAAAATATTTCTGATGTTCATAGGTTTCTTCATCCATACCAAAATGAATAAAACGAGGGTTATCAAAAATTTCAATAGCTTCAGCAATTAAATCCCTACATACTTTATAATAAATACTAGAAGAAAGCATCTTAGAATATTTTCCTAACCAAGCATCATGACAAGCAGAAAAATTCAATACAGGGATAGGTTCTATACCCATAGCACGAATCTTCACTAATTCTTCTCGCAATCTTTCTGGACTCCATGCATTTCGTAAAGCTATTTCTGGATGACTATGCCATAATACTGAATCATCTAAATTTAATAGAAGCATATTTACACCTTGTTTTGCCATAGCGCGTATAGCATCATCCCACAAAGACTGTTGAGGCTCAAACTCTGTTCTCAATCCTCCCCAATTTCTAATACCTCCTGCGAAATTGAAAGATAAATGCATATAACAAGCCCATATTTTATCTAGTGAAAACGATTTATTCACACACTCATGAAATTTAGGAGCGGCATTAATTGTTCCAGATATACAACTTGATATACTTACTGCAGATAGCTGTTTAATAAAATTACGCCTATTTGTCATATCAATAAATCACTTTTTTAAACATAAAAACGAAATAAAACGATCAGTATTCTTCCTATAAATTAAACTAATAGCCAGGATTCTGATCTGTAATAAATTCATTATAATTAAGCTCAGAAGTTGGAATTGGCCACAAATAATGTTTTGTAGCAATATCTTTTCCTCTATGAGCTTTAACATATGCTTCAGCTAAACCAGAACGCTTAAGATCCAACCAACGTTTTGCTTCTCCAACCGTTTCATACCCACGTTCTTTAATACATAATTTAACAAAGCTATCTTTATTATAATCAGATAATTTAAAATCGACAGGAGAAACTTGTGTAGATGGATATCCATAAGCGCGACGATGAACCATATTTAAAGCTTCAACACCCTCAGAAGTGGGAAATCCAGATGCTAAACATGAAGCTTCTGCATAAATCAACAAACAATCAGTATAACGATAAGCAGGAAAATCATTTCTTGGACGTAATCCTTCTTTATCACTAAACTTCCTACAAAGAATAGTACCAGGGTCAAAGCCATCATACAAATACCAATTGTACTGTTTTCTAAGATCTTCATTATCCCAATTTTTATACACAATGTAATCTACATTGCTATATAAAGCATAATAACCATCAACCTGTAAGTATTCCTGCCCAACACCATGTAAAAATAATGCCCACTCTAAAGCATCCTCTTCAACAAATTTCAAATAAAAGATTTCTTCCGTTGTTGTTGTTACCGTCGCTCCAAATATATTTTCAAAATCTTCAGGATCAGAAACTTCCACTAATGAGTAAGTTTTAGATTGTATTACTTCAAAAGATTTCGAAGCAGCTTTATCATATTGACCAAGATAAAAATATACATCAGCAAGTAACGTTTTTGCAGACCATTTAGTAGGATGTCCTGAAACATTCACAACATCTTGTAAATATTGTTCAGAAAATTCTAGGTCAGAGACAATAAATTCATATATATTTTCAACTGGACTTCTTGAAACATTAATCTCCTCCATATTATTTTCGTCACGCAAAGGAACACTTCCCCAACACCGTACTAATTGAAAATATACAAATGCCCTTAAGAATTTTGCTTCACCCATCAATATATCTTTTTCTTCCTCCGTCACATCAGACGCTTTCGGAATATTCTTAATCATAATATTGGCATTTCGAATTGCTAAATAGAACTTATTCCAGATCTCTTGTACTCGACTAACATTTGTACTATTTAAGCCTTGATATTCACTAGGTGGAGCCCAACTTGCTCGTCCTGATAGAAAAATATCAGAAGAGGTTTCCAGCAATGCAGGATAAACTGCCGAATAACCATTATAATCCCTGATTGGAGTATATATCGCGGCAATTCCTGCCTCTAATTCAGAAGAAGTATTATAAAAAGTTTCCTCTGCTATACTTTGAGGTCTTTCCTCCAAAATATCATTACATGCAAATAACGATGTGATAAACAAAATAACAATAATATTTTTCATAAATTATCTCCTCTTTAAAATCCAATATTGATACCAAATGTGTAAGATTTAGCAGTTGGATATGCAAAATGATCTATACCTTGAGCTATAGAATTTGCTCCTCCTTGAGAATTCACTTCTGGATCCCAACCAGAATATTTAGTGAATGTTAATATATTCTGAGCACTAATATATATTCTCAATTTATTCAACCAATTTTGCTTCCATTTATTAACAGTGAAATTGTACGCTAATTCTATATTCTTTAAACGCAAATAAGAACCGTTTTCTACTAATCTATCAGAAAAATTCATTGTTTGATTTCGAGTTATTTTAGGATATTTTGCCGTTGGGTTCTCTGGGGTCCAATTATTCCCCACTACGTCTTTCAATAAATTACAACCATAGCCATAATTCAAAGAATTATCTATTGAACTTATATTTACAATATCGTTTCCTTGCGTTCCCTGAAAAAATAAAGACAAATCAAAGCTTTTATAGCTCATTAAAGAATTCAATCCATAAATAAAATCAGGATTTGGATCTCCTATGATCGTTTTATCATTCTGATTAATTACACCATCACCATTTAAATCAACATACTTTTCAGAGCCATTCTCATCATAACCATCCCTAAGATAACCATAAAAGACTCCCATAGCCTCACCTTCTCTCAATAAACTAACGTTATCAGCTATCAATAACATATCAACCCAACCTCCAAGAATATCTTGACCACCGTATAACTCTTTTACTTGAGATCTATTTACAGCTAAATTTCCATTTAGTTTCCATATGAATTCATCATTAAATACATTCGCATCAAAAGAGAATTCAAAACCTCTATTTTGAACTCGACCAACATTTTTTAATGTTGTCGTATACCCCAAAGATGAAGGCAATTGTACTGTATTTAATAAATCTTTCGTATTCTTGATATAATAATCTGCAGTAAATAAAAATCTATTATCCATAAGTCCAACATCTACCCCCAAATCAAATTGAGCTGTAGTTTCCCACTTCAAATCACCTGGAAGTTGTGTTCCTGGAGCAAGCGTCGTATATCTGGCATCTCCAAATACTGTTTTACCCGAATATAAATTGTTTAATGTTGCATAAGCTTCTATAGCTTGACTCCCTGTCAAACCATAACTGGTTCTTAATTTTAAATCGGATATTAGACAATTATTTTTCATAAATTCCTCTTCAATAATCTTCCAAGCAAAAGCTCCAGATGGGAAATACCCCCATTTATTTCCATTACTATATTTTGAAGAACCATCTGCTCTAAAACTGATAGTAAACAAATAACGATTATCAAAGCTATAATTTAATCGTGATAGATAAGACAAGAGTACTGATTTTGAATAAGAAGAAGTCGGTATCCCAGGAACACTTGCAGAAGCTAAATTTCCAGTATAAGTCACATCACTTAAGAAACCTGTTCCACTACCACCTAAAGATTTAGCATAAAAATCTTGATAAGTAAAACCTGCTAATAATGAGAAATTATGTTTTTTATTAAAAGTCTTAACATAATTAATTGTATTTTCACTTAGCACACTAGTATATTGAGAAGTATTTACGTTTGCCTCTCCTTTTGAATTTACAAATTTCAAAGTTTTATAATAATCGTTTCGATCGTCACTATTTTCAATACCGCCTGAAATTTTAATAGACAAATCTTTTATTGGCTCATAAATAAAAGCAATATTCGCTAATACTTTATTAGAAACAGTTTGGTCACTTACTTCATTAATATAGTTTAACGGATTTGTTAATCCCTCTGATACAAAAGGATAAGCACTATGTAATTCTCGATATGAGCCATCATCATTATATGGAGTTAATGTTGGAGGAGAACAAAGAGCTGAACTAATTAATGATGCTCCAAATCGGCCTCCACCCCAATTTTTATTATCTAATATATTTCTTGAAAGAGATGTTGAATAATTTAGTGTTACCTTTTCACTAATATTATGGTTTAAATTTGCTCGTAAAGAATAACGTTTATATTCACTACCTTTCAATATACCTTGTTGGTCAAAGATATTCGCAGAAACAGAAAATTGTGTCTTATCAGAACCACCACTTACTGTCAGAGAATGGGTCCTCATTGGTGCTCTCTGAAAAACAAAATCTTGCCAATCAAAACCATTCCCCATAGACTTTATTTCATCTTCTGAGAAATAAGGTTCCAAGCCATCATTCATATGTTGAATATTATAAAAAGTTGCGTATTCTTGAGCATTCATCATCTCTAACTTATTCCTAATAGACTGAAAACCAATGGTCGTTTCAAAATCAACTTTTGTTTTTCCAGGCCTTCCTTTCTTTGTTGTAATCATAATTACTCCATTTGCACCTCTCGATCCATAGATAGCAATAGCAGAAGCATCTTTCAAAACTTCAATACTCTCTATATCTGAATTATCTATTATACTAGGATTGGTAGTTGATGAGGGGAAACCATCTATAACATATAAAGGTTCGTTACTCCCTTGAATTGAATTTGCTCCACGGATTCTAACACTTATCGATCCACCAGGAGAACCACTGTTTTGTTTTACTTGTAGACCTGCACTTCTACCCTGTAATGCTTCCATCACAGATCCAGAAGGTATTGAATTCAATTCAGAGCTTTTTACAGTTGATACAGAGCCAGTTAAGTCACTTTTTTTCACAACACCATATCCTACAACTATCAATTCATCCAACGCTTCTGAATCTTCTTTTAAAGTTATAGACAAAGATTTCTGATTACTTACAGAGATTTCTTGATTAGCATATCCAACATAAGTAACAATTAAAGTTTCCCCTTTTGCTACATCCAACGAGAACTTACCATCCATATCTGTAATGGTTCCGTTGGTAGTCCCTTTTACCATAATATTAGCCCCAATAACAGGCATGCCTGTAGCGTCTAATACAGTTCCTGTAATTTTGTTATCCTGCTGAACAGCATCCGGTACAACAGCCAAGTTTTTCTCTTTCCGCATCAACATAATGTTTTCTCCTTCGATGGCATAGATAATATCCGTACCATTAAAGATAGTTGATAAAACTTCGGCAGTTGTTTTGTTGACTGCATTAACACTCGTTTTTCTCTTCAGATCTACTTCGTTCTGGTTATAGACAAACAGATAATCAGTCTGCTTCTCTATTTCCGAAAGAACTTTTTCGGTGGATACATTCTCCACTTGAATATTCACACGCATAGTTTGTGCATTTCCTGTTGCAAAAACACCAAAAGAAGCGGCGAATAATAAAGCACAGGTTAACTTCATGGCCCGATTTGTTTTTATGGAAGTTTTTATTTTAGGCAATAATAGCCTTGTACAAATATTTTTCATACATTTGTAGTGTTTAAAGTGAATACTAAATTGATTTAAGGGAAAGTCAATTATTCACTGACTTACAGATTCGGGAGATGTTGCAGCATCTTCCGATTTTTTTGTTTTTTTCTTCATTTTACCATAGGCATTTGATTTAACAGGTTACTTATTTTATAATAATTTGATTCAATTCTTCATTTTTTGTATAGGTGAATTTATGTTTTAGTTGTAATACTTTCAATACATGTTCTACTCCATTCCGAATACGGAATTTACCGGAATAATGGTATTTCATCAGTGAAGACCTTTGAACTACAATATTAACATCGTAATATAATTCCAGCTTCTCTATCAGACTACCAATGGACTCATCATCCAAGCAGAGCAATCCTTCTTTCCAACAGAAATAATTTTTATTTTGAATGTTTGAACGTACCAACTGACCTCCGTCACTGACCACTTGTTCATCCGGTTTTAAACGAATTGTCTGCGATTTATTCGCATTTGAAACCTCCACGCTTCCTTTCAACAAAGAGGTTTCGAACTGTTCTTTATCTTTGTATGCCTTTACATTAAATTCGGTACCTAATACTTTCACATCATATTTGGAGGTATGAACTGTAAAAGGAGCTTCTTCCTGATGGGTCACCTCAAAATATCCTTCTCCATCCAATTCCACTTTCCGGGCGTCTTTTTGAAAGCGATCCGGGAATTTTAACTTCGAACGAGAATTTAACCAGACTTTAGTACCATCGGCCAATAGCAGTTCGGCCCGTTGTCCGGCCGGAACAATTACGGTTTGCATATTTACCGGATCTTCTTTTCCGTCAAAGAAAGCTTTTGTTCCTAAAAAGGTAATCAGGATAACGGCTGCTACCTTCAAGAATTCAATCCAAACCGGCTTGAATGTCCGTGTTTGTTTTTCCTCTTGTTGGTTTTCTTCAATCGGACTCCACAAAGAAATATCATAAAGCTTCCGTAAAGAACGATACTGATGCATGTGTTCCGGATCTTCATCCAGCCAACGCACCACCTTTTCTCTTTCTTCCGGTGTTGTTTCTCCCTTTATGTATTTCATCAACAATTCATCCATATTCTTACCGAATTTTCTATTATAACGATTCACGAAAAGATATCCCTAAACAAAAATAGATTTTTTTGAGAAAAAATTGGATGAGACGAGTGGTTTTCCTTTTCCTCATACTGGCATACTACTATTTCTAAAAAACAAAATAGGGTTCACACACCTGTCTATTCCATTGTTAATAAGCAATTTCCTGTGAAGGGTGTGAAATCTGATCAATTCTGATACCAATAGAACCAGATAAGCCACAGCGGTAAATAATCTTTCAGTGCGATACGCATGGCTTTCAATGATTTTGTGATGTGATACTCTACAGCTTTGGGTGTCAGTTTTTTCTTTTCGGCAATTTCTTTTACCGACAAGTTTTCATATCGGCTTAACCAAAAGATTTCCCGCGTCTGTTCTGGCAACGTTTTTAAAGTCTGCTGGATAATCCGCTGGATTTCTTCCGAAAACAGTTCGTTCGGGTCACAGGCTTCCAAAGCGGTGACTTGTATTTCCAAATCCCGCATAGCCGTTTCGGCCATACTTTCCAAAGCTATCTGTTTATGCATCTCTGCCCGTAAATGGTCGATTGCCCTGTTTTTCAGTATAGTGACCAGCATCGCTTCGGAAACATTTTCTTCCGATTCCCGGCAGATTTGCCAATATTTGAACAAAGATTCGGCAGCAATATCCTCTGCTACCAAGTCATCGTGTACATACGATTTGGCAAACAGAAACGAACGTTTATAATTCCGCTCATATATCTTTGCAAAGTCTTTGTCTTTCATTTTATATTATTTTCAAGGCAAATGTAAAAAAAATTATACAAAGGCTTCATTCTTTTCAGATATTTTCCAATCACTGATCCACAGCTCTATTGATGTATTCATATGAACTCAAAGGCAAAAAATAACGGAAATTTATATTTTTGACAGATGTCGTAAAGCTTTTCCATATATGTGATAAAGCTTTTCGACAGTAGTAGTAAAGCTTTTTGACAGATGTCAAACAATTTGTTTATCATATAATTTCAATTGATTCTTCCAGACTATCTGCCTATAAAATAGAAACGAATAAACAAAATTATTTATCTTTGCCCTAACAGGAATTAATCTAAAAACGGATATGGAAAGAATACGAATGGTTATATGTTTGATTATTCTTTTATGGAATACCCCAGTTTTTTGTTCAGCCCAAGGCAGTACTCAGCTTAAAGTCGGCGCTGAGCGAATCGAAGTAGTAACACGGCTCCTGAAAGATAAGCGAGTCGGACTGGTGGTTAATCAGACTTCTTGTTTGGGCGAACAGCAACAGCATTTACTGGATGTCTTGCTCGAACGCGGAATCGATGTCAGATGTGTGTTTGCACCCGAGCATGGTTTCAGAGGAACGGCTGATGCCGGAGAGAAGGTAAAGGATAGTAAAGATATTAAAACAGGTATTCCTATCGTTTCAATTTACGGAAAGCATAAAAGTCCGACAGCTTCGCAGCTGAAAGATATAGATGTCGTCGTCTTTGATATACAAGATGTAGGAACCCGCTTCTATACGTATATCAGTACGATGCATTATGTGATGGAATCATGCGCTGAAAACAAGAAACAGTTTATCGTGTTAGATCGTCCGAATCCGAATGACTTTGTGGATGGACCAATCCGACAAGATAAATTCAAATCGTTTGTCGGAGTTGACCCGATTCCTTTATTGCACGGCCTGACCGTTGGCGAATTGGCTTGGATGATCAACGAAGAAGGTTGGTTGAAGACCGGAAAGAAATCCTGTAACCTGCATATCGTCAAGGTCGAGAACTGGAAACATGGTGATCCGTACTGGTTACCGATCAAACCTTCGCCCAACTTACCCAATGATCAGGCGATCCGGCTTTATCCGTCACTTTGTTTCTTCGAAGCAACACCATTCAGTATCGGGCGCGGCACCTATCATCCTTTTCAAATGATCGGTTATCCGGATGAGAAATATGGAGACTATACGTTCACACCTGTTTCACTGCCGGGCTTTGATACCAACCCGTTACAGAAAGACAAGCTCTGCTATGGAATCAACCTACAGGAATATCCTTTTGAAGGAGGTTTGACACTGCGTTTCGTCTTGGATTTTTACCAGAAGACAGGAAAGAATACCGACTTTTTCTTCTCACGGGCCAAGTGGTTTGACCTATTGGCAGGAACCGATAAACTCCGTCAGCAAATCATCGACGGACTTACAGAAGAGGAAATAAAGGCTTCTTGGCAGGAGGAATTGAAGGTTTATAAAGAAATGCGTAAAAAGTATTTACTTTATCCGGATTATAACGAATAAACTAGGAAACGAGAAAACAAGTTGACGAAGAAACAAGCCTTGTCAACTTGTTTCCTCGTCAACTTGTCAACTTAATTTATTTCTTCAACAGAAACACAACATTACCTTCGCCATCCACCAACTGAGCTTCATTGGCATTTGCACCGGCTTTAACACCTTTTACTGATTCAAAAGACCGCAGAATCTTTGTCTCTGTATCCATATCCGGGCAGGCCATCATCGTAGTTATTCCCTGAGCGATGGAAAGAGCCGAAGCATCTTTTTCATCCACCGTTACAGCGGTATTGAAGATATTACATCCTGCATTACCATGCAGTTTGTTTTCCTTCATGTCAAACTCCATGAAAGGTGTATTTTCTGCTGTTACCTTTTCACCTTTTACTTCTACAATATTCCACTTTCCTTCCAATTGCTGAGCCGTCATTTTGGCATTTGAACATGCAACCAATGATCCGATAAAAGCCGGAATCATCAAAGCAAACATAAAAAACTTTTTCATATTCTCTCTTCTATTTGTATTATCAAATTTCATTTACCTATATAGACGGAAAAAGCGGGTCAGATGTTCACCCGCTTCCTTATATTTAACTCTAATTAATATTTAATTTATTCCTATCGAATCAAGTTCCGTTGTTTCCATTTCTGTGTACGCCAACGAAGAGCCAGGACAACTCCGCGGGAACTTTCATCCAAAGCCAAGCCGACCCAGATACCGGCAAGGCCCAAGCCTAAGGCAATACCCATGAAATAACCGAAAGAAACAGCAAAAACCCACATGCAGACAATTTCGATCAGGACCGGAACAACGACATCGCCTACAGAACGAAGGCAGAAAAGGAACATCAATACCGTAGCTCGCCCGTGTTCCAGGAATACATCGATCAGCAATGCGCTCATGGCTATCTCGATAATCGATTCATTCTCGGTAAAACATCCCAATAGAAAACGACCACATAAATAAACACCCATACTAGCTACAAAGGTGATCATCAACGAACGTTTCCAAGCATACCAACTTAGGATGTATGCTGCTTGTTTCTTGCCGGCTCCCACCAGATTACCGGTACAAACGGAAGTCGCACTGGCCATGGCCAAAGAGAATATATAACCGATAATCACAATATTCATGATATAAACCCGGGCAGTCAATACTTCATTCCCTAACATATTGATGAAATAGACCACACAAACCTGAGCTGCATCGTAAGAAATCTGCTCGGCAGCCGAAGGCATTCCTACTTTCAGGACATCCCGGAGCTTATCAAAAGGAAACGGACGGAAATAGGCCAAAGGCATCCGATGAATCAAACGCTTAAATAAGACAAAGAAAAGAAAGAGCATGCCTAAGCCTCTGCAAACAGAGGTTGAAATGGCCGCTCCCTGTATTCCCATTTCCGGAAATCCGAAATGCCCGTAAATCAATGAATAGTTACCTATGATATTGAAGATATTAATCAAGCATGTTACTTGCATGGCATAATTCGGCTTGTTGGCCGCACGTAACACAGCTGAAACAGTAAAGCTGATAGCCTGAAAGAAACCGAAACCACCGACAATCTGCATATAGGTTACTGCCATAGGCATCAGATTCGGACGAATATCCATCCAGACCAGCATCTGTTTTCCACCGAAAGTAAGCAAGGCACTAATAATTATACCGATAATAGCATTGAAAAGCAAGGACACACCAACCACCTGTGTAAAACTCTTGGTGTCTTTTGCGCCAAAATATAAGGCACACATGACCGATGTTCCGACTGCCGTTACATTAAACAACAGGAAAACCATATTCAACAGCTGATTGACAACCCCGGCGGCTGCCACCGCATTATCTGAATAATGGCTCAACATCAACGTATCAACTACGCCCAACGTCAGAATCAATAAGGTTTCAAGGAAAATCGGACCGGTCAGTTTCAGCAACTTGCCTCGTAGTCCGTTCGGATAATGTAAACGTCTTATCTTCATGCCCACAAACAGTTTGTATTTCGAGCTGCAAAGATACAAAGACGTTATCTGCCGACATTCATATCCGCTCTGATTTCCTCTTCTGGAAAATCATTAGTTGATTTCTGTCAAAAGTTTTTCCAAAAGGTTCGAATTATCCCACTCATGAATCTTACAGGTACTTTCCAAACAATAATAAAAAAGCTGTTCCTTTTCAGAAGCTCATACGCCCTGAAAAGAAACAGCCGATTGAATAACACGCAACTAATTTATATATATATAATTAACACAACTGCTTCATAGCCAGGTTTTGTAATTCTTATAATCTATATTCACACTTCCTATGTATCGTATCTACCGATCGAGCGACCCAAAGACTTCTTAGATCTCGTCGCCCATCGCTTTCATGTATTCTTTCCAAAGATCATCAACATGCTGATCACTACCTAAAGCATATTGAATGCCACCTTCAAAAGACCAAGGGATGACTTCCAGCGTACTTCTGTTGAACTTACGAAGAAAATCCTTATCCTTATTTTCGGTCAACCACGCCAAGAAGAAACCTGTCGTACGATAACCATCCATATAATGACCACCTTTTGGCCGATCCTCAGGAGTAAAGCAACCATTCAACAAACGAACAGCATCAGCCACACCTTCAATCATCGCCCAAAAAGTCTTGTTAGTTCCATAACTTCCGATTCCCTGCGGCTCCAATTGGAATCCATGCGTCAACTCATGATACAGAACGCCCCGTGTTTCGTAATCCACCTTCGCAGTATCACCTTCACCAAAGCTTTTTTCTATCCATTTTGTACTATACTCAATTGTAATGGCTGGAGGTGCTCCGTCTTTGGCCGAAACGCCATCATATTCTCTCAATTTATAATGGATACATTCAATGCCCGGAATACTGTCTTCGGGTGAAAAGTATAATGTAGCCAACACTTTACGAGCCTGTTCAGTAATATATGTATCCGGATCCGGAATAAGTGCCTTGTAAATCGCCGCTCCCCGTGTTTCAGGCGATAAAACCTGAAAGTCAATCTGACCAACATCATAATTATCCCAAGTCGCAGAAACGGTTTCTTTCGTCTCTTCTGTGGTATTCGACTGACAAGAGATACAACAGCAGCATGCCAGACTAAAGAAACATGATATTAAAAATCGACTTTTCATTTTCTTATATAATAGATTAAAAACACACTCACTATACCTTTATTCAGCTTGCGTCAATGAATACGGCTGATTGTCGCCTGTAAACAAACGCTTCTTGTTCGGCTTCGGACTCATTTCAAATTCGAGAACACCACCGTTCATAATATCCTGCTGGGTAATAAAACCTTTATCATACGGTTTTCCGTTCCACTTCACCGACTTGACGTACCGGTTTTTATCACTCACTTTCGGAGCCTTCACCTCAAAAGTCTTACCGTTTTCCAGATTCAATTTGATATAAGGCAGATAAGGAGCACCCAATACATATTGGTCTGTTCCCGGACAAACCGGATAAAATCCCAAAGCTGAGAAAATATACCAGGCAGACATCTGTCCGCAGTCATCATTACCGCACAAACCGTCAATATTGTTCCGATACATCTTGTTCATGATCTCACGTTGCCAGTATTGTGTTTTCCAAGGATTGGAAGTCCAGGCATAGAGGAACGGTATATGATGACTCGGTTCGTTTCCTTGTACATAACCACCTAACAAACCTTCTTTGGTGACATCTTCCGTCTGAGCAAAGAATTCTTCCGGTAAATGCATCGTAAACAAAGAATCCAATTTCGCTATAAAAGACTTCTCGCCGCCCATATTCCGAATCAATCCATTCACATCTTGCGGAACATAGAACGAATAATTCAACGCATTACCTTCAATAAATCCCTCACCATGCGTACTCAGCAAATTAAAGTCCTTCTTAAAAGAACCATCCTTCAACTTCGGACGAGCATAGCCAATTGACGGATCAAATATCTGGTTGTAATTAGCCGCCCGTTTCTTGTATGTTTCAGCTACCTGATCATCTCCGGCACGAAGTGCAGTCTGATAAATCGTCCAGTCATCATAAGCATATTCCAATGTCAGCGAACCGGCACTTCCATTTCGTTCCAACGGGACGTATCCTTTTTCCATATATTCCTTGATTCCATCCAAATAAGGAATTGTAGAACTATTGATCATAGCCGCCAAAGCCTCTTCTTTGTCGATCGGCAATCCTTTGGCTATTGCATCAGCCAATACGGATACGGAATGATACCCAATCATACACCAGTTTTCATTCGCCATGTGACTCCAGATAGGCAATATCTTATGTACACTTTGTTCGGCATGTTTCATCATCGACTTGGCAATATCCGTATTGACCTGTCGGTTGATGATATTAAACAAGGGATGTAAAGCCCGATAAGTATCCCAAACAGAGAAAACCGTATAGTTGGTAAAGCCATCAGCCGTATGAATATTCTGATCAATTCCACGATACTGACCATCTACGTCTGTATAAACGCACGGATTGATCATCGTGTGATACAAAGAAGTATATAACATAGCCAACTGGTCGTCATTACCATTCGCTTCGATCACAGAAAGAGCCTTGTTCCAAGTGTTCGAAGCCCGGCTGGCCAATTCATCAAACCCGGCAGATGCAGCTTCTGCCTGCAAGTTCTTCAATGCACCGGCTGTACTTACTCCCGACAAAGCAACCTTTACTTCCAGCTCTTGAGAAGCTTTCGGATCGAATTCGAAATAAGCAATGATCTTCCGACCACCTATATCCGGGAAGTTCTCTTTCATATTGAATTTTCCATAACCACCCCGATAATTCACCTTAGCTTTTTCTTCACAACCGTAATGAACGATAGGTTTGGAGAACGAGATCGCAAAATAAGTATAATTCGTACGAGCCCAGCCGTTGGTAATCCGGTAACCGGTCAGTAACGTATCATTTTCTACCCGCAAACTGGCCCATAAGACTTTTCCGTCATAATTATAAATACCATGAATCAGGTCCAAAATGATGCGTTGCTCTTTTGCTTGTGCAGGATAAGTATATTTATGAACACCCACACGCTGAGTCGTAGTCAACTGGGCTTTCACGCCATAATCACTTAATAAGACTTCATAATATCCAGGTTTGGATACTTCGGTATCATGTGAATAACGCGAACGATAACCGCCATCCGGATTGGTAGCCGTCCCCGGATTCAGTTTCAATGCTCCGGTTGTAGGCATAATTAAAATATCACCTAAATCCGAATGTCCTGTTCCACTGAAATGTGTATGACTGAAACCGACAATACTGCTATCCTTATATTGATATCCGGCACAATATTCGTATGCCCGTGGCTGATACTTTCCATCTACGTTATGAGGAATCGTATCTGTATCCGGACTTAATTGAACCAATCCAAAAGGAACACAAGCGCCAGGGAAAGTATGTCCCATACCATTTGTTCCAATAATCGGATTCACCCGTTCAATAACGGACGACTGAGCAAAAGCCACAACCGAACAAGCTGCAGCCAACAAAGAACCAATTAATTTTGAATATCTCATATTACCGCTCGTTGATTTAAGAATCATTTCAACGGCAATATTAAGCGCTTTTTCAGAGATAATAAGGAACAAAATCAACCATGATAGTATCAAAATTTACCCTAGTGTCATTTTTGACACAATTTATGCAGACAACGACACTCTACTCATTCCCAATCTTTTGATTCATGCTACGATAGTCCTTGGGTGTTACCTGATACTTCCGGGAAAACTCTTTATAGAAATACGACTTATTCGTATTTCCGATAGCATACAAAATCTCCTGCACGCTCATATTCGTAGTAACTAGCAATTGGGCTGCGTAAGACAATTTACAATCCTTGATGTAATCAGAAGGTGTCATATCTGAAATCTTCTTGAAGCGACGATACAATGAGCGCGTATTCATGTGCAACTGCTCAGCAATAAACTCCGGACGCAAACCTTCCTGATTCATGTTTGCCTTGATAATGGCTGTAACCTTTTCCAGAAACTCTTTATCCTCCTGGTGCATCAACTGTCCTCCAAAGAACTGGAATGCACTTTCCGGAGAATAATAATACTCCTTCATCGTTTCCCGATTGGATACCAAACGGTCAACAGTCGACTTCAGGACTACCGACGAGAAAGGCTTTGTCAAATACGCATCTGCCCCACGATTCAGACCTTCGGCCTGTTCCTTTTCGGAAATCATGGCAGACACAATAACTACCGGTATATGGGATAAATATTTATCCTGTTTCAAGGTAGTCAGCAAATCCAGTCCGTTCATGCCCGGCATCATAATATCTGTAATCAGCAACACTGGTGTTTCCTGTTTCAGAAAAGCCAAAGCAGATGTAGCCGAATGCTCTACATGTACCCGATAGTCTGAAGATAAGACATCCGAAATCATCCAAGTGATGTCTTTATGATCATCTACCACCAATATCAGTTCTTTCTGCTTTGAATCTGCCGGAACAGGAGTTTCTTCCGGTTCCGATTCTTCCGGTAAAGCCGATTTTTCCAACGGTTGCGCCGGCAATGAAACGATAAACTCAGCATATTGCCCTTCTTCACTTTCTATGTCAATGTACCCTTTCAACAACTGAACTAAATTAAAGCAGATAAAAAGTCCCAATCCGGTACGCATCTGCATAGAAGTGGCAGCACCGGTCTCCTCGTCTTTGAGTAAATAATACCGGTCGAAGATATGTTCTCTCTCTTCTTGAGGAATTCCTTTTCCCGTATTATAAACCCGGAAGACCAAGATTTCATTTTCTATGGCTGCCGAAACCCGAATTTCTCCACCTTCCGGAGTATATTTAAAGGCATTAGACAAAAGGTTGGAAAAGATCTTCTTTACCAACAGTATATCCGTATTCCAATTTAATCCGGAAGCAACTTGCAAGTGGAAATGAATCTTGCGTTGTTCGATCAATGCCTCAAAACGTTCACACTCATGCTGCAAGAAGTCGGATATCGAAGCCGGAGCAAACTTCACATTCCGGAATCCATCATCTTCCACCTTACGAAAATCCAGAATTTCCTGTATCAGATGATTTAGTTCCAATACATTTTCCCGGAGAATCCGACTATATGACTGTAACTTCGAATCTTTCCGCTGTGCAGAATATTGCTGCAGGTAATCATCCACTCCCGTAATCAAGGTTAACGGAGTACAGAGCTCATGGGTGATATGCGTGAAGAAGTTTAGCTTCGCTTCATATAACTTCTGCTTCTGCTTTTCATCCATCGCCTGTAAGATCACTTGTTGCTTGCGACGTAACTGCCTCCGATACAAAAGATGCAGGAAGAACAACAGTAGAATAGCCAGAAAACCATATCCTACCTTCGCATAAGTAGTCTGATACCAAGGAGGCAAGACCGTAATTGGCAAGACATATTCTTTGTCGGTATAATCAGAAACACCTAATCGGAACCGAACCTTCAACCGATAATCTCCAGGAGGCAGCCACGATAGTATAATCTTATTTCCCCGACGCAGTTCATTCCATGACGGACTGAAGCCTTCCAGACAATAGGCATACTCATAATTACCGATATTAATATAATCTGGCACGGCAAACGAGACTTGAATTTCACGTGTATCATGAGCTACACGGAGTCCTTTCCGCACCAAAGAACTGTCTAGAGACATGTATGTATCTTCGATCCGGGCATTAAAGAAATGTAAATCCATTCCTTCATCAATCCAAAAAGGATGTTGCTGATTTACCCAAACCAAACCATTGACACCACCAAAGAACAAACGACCGGTATAAGGACACTTCCAATATGAATCATCCGAAAACTCAACGACCTCCAGTCCGGAACCAATGTAACTATGGAATAACTTGTTCTTCGGATTATACTGGGTTAGTCCTTTATTCGTACTCATCCAGACACTCTGGTCCGAACCTTCCAATATTCCATGAATCATATCATTTCCAATACCATCGTTCCGATTATAATGATAAAGATAAGTTGCCCTGTTATCCTGCAAGCCTAACAAACTCATACCCGAACTGGCTCCAATATAAAACAAGGAATCTGACGAACGGCAAATAGAAAGCACATCTCCAATCGCCGAATGATCCTCAAAATTCTTCTTCGCAAATCGATAGTTCTTGGTATATACATTCATGCACAGCACACCGTATCCGCCACGAGTCCCGGCATAAAGCAATGAATCTCCATCATAGTAAAGAGACTGAAACTCATTACAGCTATTCGTTCCGTGCTTGGGTAAATAAGAAGTCACCGACCGTATTTTCAGTTGGGATGGCTGAATCTGCAAATGTACTTCCAGCAAACCGACATTCGTTGTAGCCAACCAAAGCGTTGAATCGTTGATCTCGGCAATAGCATGCACATGCTTGATAGCTACCTCATCTTTCCCTTGAACAAGTGTATGGATCCGTTTATCCTTATAAGAATAATAAGAGATACCAATACCATCCGAGCCAATCCAAAAACGGGTTGTATCCTGACTGGGTGTACAACAATAGACGCGGTTACTTGGTAAACCTTCATTTATCGTATACTTGGTAACAGACGAAGCCGGAATCATCCCGATATGCGTATCATAATGAGAGATTTTATAAAGGCCGTCTCCTTTCGTTCCGATCCACAAGTTTTTATAAGCGTCCGTAAATAGGCCACGGACCGGATTATAAATACGCATCGGGAACTGACTGGTCAGTAACGAACCGAACAACTGCGGTTTATCATAATAGACATGTACGCCATTTCCATCCGTTCCGATCCACAGCAGATTCTGTTTCTGGTCTTTCATAACACAAAACACACCAAAGCCCGTTTGCAAGGCGACCTGAGATGTCATGGCATCGACAAAATATCCTTCACGGAAGAAGACAAAGATCCGTCCGCAATGCGACATGACATTAATAACCGATCCGTATTTCTGTCTCATTCCTGTCAGATCAGCCAACTTTTGTTTTACTCCCGTTCTCAAATCATATTGATACAAAACCTCCTGCTCATCTACCAGATAAAGTGTCTGTCCTTCAACCGTAGCATACGAGATAGACTGCGAATGGATTTCCCGGTCTGTATAATTCACCCGGAAATTCTGTTCGGAGAAGTCTGTTTCGAGGGTTCTTAATTTACCCGAAGCCAAGACCATCATGAATGTATTTTCGCTGTCGGTAAACAGACTCTTCACCGCTGAAGGGGAAATTTCATCATCCGGTAAATCCCGAAACCCTCCACTGGTTAATGAATAGCCGGAAAGAAAACCATCCTTACAGACTGCCAATGTATTTCCTTTCCGGTCAGTCGCCAAAAAAGAACATTCCAGATAACCCGGATATGATTCTACTACCGCCCGTTTATCCAAAGAGAACTTATTAATTCCCAACGAGGTTGCTATCCACAAATAGCCAGGTTCGGCGCCTGTAATCTTATGGATAATATTACTGCACAGCGAATTTTCATTGTTCTGCTCAAAACGGAATACGTACGAGTCTGTCCCATTATACAGATTCAGCCCATCGTAGGTACCAAACCAGACATAATGGTCCCGATCTTGATGCATACAGAGAATAGCATTATTCGATAAGTCCGGTAGATTACATTTGTCCATCAACAAAGTTGCCTTCGAAGGTATTGCCAACAGACAACCAAGTATCAGATAGAAGAGGTATATAATTCGCTTCATGCCCTTAAAATCCATAGATGTGGAACAAATGTAAACAATAAATATGAGGAAATGAGTTTGCCAGAGTAGATTTTATTCCCTACATTTGTTCGGATGAACTGTTTTCAGTTGAAAATAAAGTATATGAACAAACAATTTACCCTTATTTTTATTCTAACAGGATTTTTATTCCTGACGATTACCAATAGTTGCCAACCGAAAAAGCAAGTAGAAGAAGAAGTGGACAGCGAATGGGTTGACAGTCTGCAACACGTATACGAATATGGCGTCTGCATCGATTCTCTGGATGTAAACCGATATGAAATCCGGCAAGGTGATAATCCGGCAATTATCTTTTCCCGTTTAGGATTTTCTGCCTTAAAAGCAGACAGTATCACGCGTGCTTCGGCCCATGTTCTGGATCCGACCAAGCTGAAAGCCGGTATGCACTACTGTACTTTAACAACGTTAGATTCTTTGGCTTCCATCCAATACATTGCTTTTGCCAAGTCACTAACAGATTATGCTGTCATCGATTTGACGGGAGATTCCATCCATGCGTATGAATACACAAAAGACATTACGCTGAAGCGCAAATATATCGAAGGAACGATTACTTCCTCGCTGTGGAATGTGATCAAGGACGGAGGCGCATCACCGCTGTTAGCCTTAAAGATAGCTGATGTCTATGCCTGGCAAATTGACTTCTTTGATGTGAAAGAAGGAGACTCGTTTCAGGTAATCTATCATGAAGCTTTCATTGATGATACCATTGCCTTAGAGATTACTTCGATCGATGCCGCTATCTTCACCCATCAAGGAAAGGCTTTCACAGCCATTCCTTTTACACAAGACAGTGTGTTTGAATATTTCGATCCGGAAGGAAACAGCTTGCGAAAGGCTTTCCTAAAAGCACCGCTTGATTTCTTCCGCATCACGTCTCGATTCACTAACGCCCGTTTCCACCCGATCCTGAAGCGTTATCGTGCTCATCACGGAGTAGATTATGCGGCTCCAGTCGGAACACCGGTCAAGACTATCGGTGCCGGTACCGTTATAGCTAAAGGTTATATGAACGGTGGTGGACACACCGTAAAGATCAAACACAACTCGATGTACACAACTTCCTACATGCACCTGAGCCGATATGCCAAAGGACTTTCCGTAGGAAGCCATGTACAGCAAGGAGAAGTGATCGGATATGTGGGTTCAACCGGATTATCTACAGGTCCGCACCTCGATTTCCGGGTATATAAGAATGGAGAAGCTATCAATCCGCTGGCTATGGACGCACCGCCTTCGCTTCCCGTCAAACCCGAATTGCGCGACAGCTTCCTGCTGATCAAAGAAAGATATCTAATGGAGCTGGACAGCCTGCACCGGCAATATACCGACACGATTTTGGAGATCAAGCAGGCTCCTGATTCGATACTGATTAATCAACCTTCAAATAAAGAGAGTAAATGAAAACAATCGGAAACATCATTTGGCTTATCTTCGGCGGACTGCTAACTGCCGTTGAATACATCCTTGCCAGTTTAGTCTTGATGATTACCATCATCGGTATTCCATTCGGGCTTCAAACACTGAAATTAGGAATCCTGGCGTTGTGGCCTTTCGGAAAGACGGTGACAGACAGCGGCAGCTCAAGCGGATGCCTCTGCCTGCTGATGAATATTATCTGGATCTTCATCGGTGTTTTTTGGATCTGCCTGACACACTTTTTCTTCGGTCTGCTGCTTTGTATCACCATCATTGGCATCCCGTTCGGAAGGCAGCATTTCAAAATGGCAGCATTAGCCTTGACACCTTTCGGTAAAGAAATTCAATAAAGTAATCTTTCAATACCAACACCAGCTTGAATCACTGCATCTAAAAGATTAACAGTGCATTATAAGGAATATGAAAGATATTTTCACGAACATTCTTTCGTGAAAGAAGCAAATGAAACGGGCATATAAAAAAAGATGCCTTACTTTTATCCAAAATACGCCGGCTTTTCATCAAAAGTGAAGTGCACCCCAAAAGTTGGAGATTAAATATAGCTCAA
>OGYF01000585.1_pt1 | contig 36473 bp, 32 predicted proteins | sample 1576451 | NCBI WGS metagenome assembly OGYF01 (sample SAMEA3541505, study PRJEB24748) | human gut metagenome | biome: human gut; feature: human-associated habitat; material: faeces | place: China | collected 2012
CCACCCGCAGCACGAAGCGGTCCAGCCCGCAGCGCGCGATGACTCCGCGCATCTCTTCCACCTCGGCAGCCGCGGCCACCACCACCGCGCCCGCGCACAGCCCCGTAAACGGCGCAATGGCCCGTGCGATGGCGGGAACTCCCCGAAGCGGCAGAAAGACCTTGTTCTGGTCCGCCTCCATGCGCCGGCCGCTGCCTCCGCCCAGAATGACGGCATAGCTCTTCACGTTAACCCTCCCCGCGCTCCATGCGCGTCTGCTCGTCCTCCTCAAGCACCTGATACATGTCCTGCGCGCCTTCCTTGCGCACGGTTTCCTTCAAGCTGAGGATGCGGTAGCGGCCCACGCGGCTGCCGAAGCGGATCTCCAGCGTGTCGCCCTCGCGCACCTCCGCGCCGGGCTTGGCCACCTTGCCGTTGAGCGATACGCGCCCGCCCGAACAGGCCTCGTTGGCCACGGTGCGGCGCTTGATGATGCGCGATACCTTCAAAAATTTGTCCAATCGCATGATAGAATGCTCCTTTCAGGCGGTCACGACCGCTTCGATCAGGCGCAGGGTATTTTCCACGCCCTTGCGGTGGCTGCGCTCATACCCGTGCGAGGCGTATACGCCCGCGCCGATGAGCGCAAAGCGCACGTCACGCCCCGCGCGCAGCGCCGCCGCCGCATCGCTGCCGTAGGCGGGGTATACGTCCACGGCGTAATCGACGCCGTTTGCCCTGGCCAGCGCGATGAGCTCGCCGGTCATCTCATAATCATAGGGGCCGGAGGAATCCTTGGCGCAGATGGACACCTGCTGCTCGCGGCAGGCCCTCGCCTACGCAGCCCATATCCACCACCAGAAGGTCCTCGGTATCCTCCGGCAGGCCGCAGGATGCGCCGTGGCCGACCTCCTCGTAGACGGAGAAAAACAGCGTAACCTTGCGCGAAAGCCGGACCGCGCCATCCGCCACGGCTCTGGCCAGCGCCAGCAGCATGCCGGCGCTGAGCTTGTCGTCCAGGAAGCGGCTGCGGATGAAGCCGCTCTCGGTCACACGGGCGCGGGGGTCCAGGCAGACCACGTCGCCCGTGGCAATGCCCAGCCGTTCGACGTCCTCGCGGGAGGCGACCTCCTCATCCAGAAGAATCTCCAGCGTGGTATCGTCGCGCTTTTCATTGTCCAGCTCGCGGTTGACGTGCTTGGAGGCGTTGCGCAGCTCCACTACGCCGGTATAGCGGCGGCCGTCGCGGGTGATGACGGTGACGTTCTCGGTTTCCACAGCCTGTAGGGACGGACCGCCCAGGCAGGTGAAAGCCAGCCGTCCATCGGGCTTGACGGCGCGTACCATCAGCCCCAGCGTGTCCACATGCGAGGCCAGGACAATGGGACGCCCTTCTCCGCCAAGCGTGCACACCACGCCGCCTTTGCGGAGCATGCGCGGCGAGAAGTCAAGGCCCTCCAGCGTTTCCACGAGGGCGTCGCATACCTGGCGGGGATAACCCGTGGGGCTGGGGATGGACAGGAGGCGAAGGGTCTGATCAAGGGAATAGCGGACGTCGAGCGCCATGGAACATTTCCTCCAAAACATGGTTTTTCTTATGATACTGCATTTGCCCACCGGGGGCAAGGGTCAAAAAAAGCGCCGTCGGACAGCCGCTGCAGACTGCCGGACGACGCACGGACCGCCATCGGTGACGGCGGCTTCGCCAAAAAGAATTACTTGTTGACGCTGTCCTTCAGAGCCTTGCCGGCCTTGAAGACGGGGGCCTTGGAGGCCTCGATGCTGATCTGCTCGCCGGTGCGGGGATTGCGGGCCACGCGCGCGGGGCGGCTGCGGACTTCGAAGCCGCCGAAGCCAACGATCTGGACCTTCTCGCCAGCGGCCAGGGTCTCGGTGATGACGTCGGTCACGGCAGCGATCGCCTTTTCAGCGTCCTTCTTGGTAAAACCGGTCTTCTTAACGATGGCGGCAGTCAATTCAGCTTTGTTCACAATGAATTACCTCCTTTGATTTTCCCATGCATAGCACGGAAGACGGGGTTTCGTTCATGGAAAGCGCGATCTCACGGGGTTTTTGGCTCAAACCCTTTGCCCGCCTCGCTTTCCTGTGTTCCAGTATACATCCATTTCCGATAAAGTCAAGTCCTCTAAGCATTTTCCCGACTTTTTTATGGCGTTTTCCATGGCACGGAAGCGGGAAATGAACTTATTTGTGGAAGCGAACAGGGCAATATCGGGATTCTTGCCAGCCAGGCGGCAAACGTTGACCACGGAAAACAGCAGATCGCCCAGTTCCATCTCCGGGTCCGCGCCGTCGTGCAGGTTCTGGGCCACCTCGTCGGCCTCCTCGTACACCTTGCCCAGCGCCTCGGCCGCGCCCGCAAAATCGAAGCCCACCTTGCGCGCCTTGTTTTGTACCTTGCTGGCGCGAAGCAGGGGCGACAGCCCGGTGGATACGTCCTCCATGGCCTGCGCGTGGGTGGTGATGCCGCGCTGGCGGCGCTTGAGGGCTTCCCAGTTGTCCAGCACCTGCCCGGCGGTATCAGCCTTTTCCGTGCCGAAGATATGGGTGTGCCGCTCGATCATCTTGTGGCAGATGGCGGTGGTGACGTCGTGAATGTCAAAGTCGCCGTGCTGGCGCGCCACCTCGGCATGGAACACCACCTGCAAAAGCACGTCGCCCAGCTCGTCGTACATATGGTCGATGTCGCCGTCGCGCACGGCCTGGATGTATTCATAGCTTTCCTCCAGAAGGCTGGGCAGCAGGCTTTCGTGGGTCTGCTCCCGGTCCCAGGGGCAGCCGTCGGGCGCGCGCAGGCGCTGCATCACATGCACCAGGTCGTCCATGTCGTAGCGGGTGCGCCGCTCCATGGGCACGGCGGGCACATACGCCGCGGTCAGGTGGTCGTAGGCGCTTTGGCGGTCCAGCTCGTAGAGCGGCACGGAGCGGACGGTGAGCTCGCCCGTCGTCTCGTTCCCGGTGAAGAAGGACACGGGCGTGTCCTCCGGCAGAAGGTCCATCAGCCGGAGCTTTACGCTGCCCGCGCATTCGCGGCTATGCACCTCCGTCACCAGCAGCGGCTCCTCCGGGGAGACGCGGGATTGCAGGAAGGACTCCGCCGCGTACAGCCTGACGCCTGCCGGCGCATCCTCCACCAGAGCCAGGCAGCGGGCCGCATGGCTGACGCCGGGCAGGACCGTAACCTCGGCCTCCCTGGGCTTGAGCCGCTGAAGCTGGGCCACGGTCTCGTCGAAGGCCGCGTCGCTCACGGCGTAGCACACGGGGCTTGCGTTCAGCAGGCTAAGTACTTTGACCGCCGCCGCGCGGTTGAAGGTGTCAAAATCCTCGCATTCGTCATAGAGCGCATCAAGCGTTTCGAAGGCGACGCCCTCCCGCGACAGAGCGTCCGCCATGGGATGGCGGCCCGTGCGCAGCACCACGCGGGGCGACTGCTTGAGCGCGCGCTCCACGCCGCGGGTCAGAAAAGCCTCTCCGCCGGTTCCCAGGGTCACGATGGTCAGGCGGTTCATAAGTCAGTCCTCCTTCTTTGGTGCCCTGCCGAGGCTGAAGCGCCTGAGCAGGGGAGCCAGGTCATCGCGGGTCAGCGCGCCGGTGATGAGCGCAAAGACCGCATAGGCGCCAATGCCCAGCAGCACCAGCAACACCGTCCACAGCCGTCCGGAGGGCAGCCAGCGGATCGCCAGCGCCAGCACCGCGCCCATGAGCGCCGTGGCCAGCGCGGGCTTGAGCAGAATGCCTTTCAGGTCCAGCTTCATGCCGGTGTACTTGCGCACATACCACAGGTTGGGCAGCATGCTGATGGTATAGCAGGTCAGCGAGGCGATGGGTGCGCCGTAGATGTTGATGCCGGGCATGCCGATGAGCGTGTAGTTGAGCAGCACCTTGACGGCCACGCCCGCCATGAGCGTATACATGGGGATGCGCTGCTTGCGCAGGCCCTGCAAGATGCCGCTGGTGGACTGGACCACGGTAAAGAGCACGATGGTGAGGCTCGAGAGGCTCAGCAGCTCAGCGGTCACGCGCAGGGATTCGGGCGTATCGAAATGGTAGATCAGGCTAAGAATCTGCGAGGACAAAAGGCTCATGCCGATGGAGCAGGGCAGGCCCACCACAAAGGACAGCCTAAGCCCCAGCGCGCTCTGGCGGCGCATGGCCTTGCCGTCGCCGCGGGCCATGGCGCTGGAGATGGAGGGGACCAGGCTCATGGAGATGGCCACGGCCAAAGCGGTGGGCACATTGATCAAAGTGAGCACATAGCCCGAATAGCGCCCGTAGAGCCCCAGGGCGGCGCTGTGCTCGATGCCCGCATCCACCAGGCGGTTGAGCAGGAGGCCGCTGTCGATAAAGGAAGCGATGGGTACGATGCATGCGCCCAGCGTGATGGGAATGCTCAAGGAAAGGAGGCGCTTGAGCAGGGGACGCACGGCCAGAGGCGGCTCGTCCGGATTCTGGGGCAGGGCCGCAAAGGCGGGACGCTTTTTGCGATAGATGACAAACATATACAAAAGCGCGACGCCCTCGGCGATGGAGGTGCCCAAAAGCACGCCCGCCGCGGCATAGGCTACGGAGACGCGCATGCCGAAATACGCAAGCGGCAGGGCGACAAACACCTTGCCCACCTGCTCGATCAGCTGGGAGATGGCGGTGGGTACCATGTTCTGCTGGCCCTGCATGAAGCCGCGCAGCGCGGACATGGCGCATACCAGCAAAAGCGCGGGTGCGATGGCCACAAAGCCCGGCTGCGTGGAGGGATCGCCCGAGCGCAGGGCGAGCGTGGGGCTCATGACCAGCATGAGCAGTGTGGCAATCAGGCCGAGGGTGGAAAGAAGGCACAGCGCCACGCGGAAGATGCGCCGGGCGTTGCGGGGGTCGTCGCGAGCCAGCGTGAAGCTGACCATGCGGCTGATGGCGACCGGCAGGCCGGCCGAGGAGATGGTCAGCAGCATGTTATAGGTGGGAAAGACCAGCTGGTAGGTGCCCATGCCCTCATCCCCGATGAGCCAGGCCAGGGGGATGCGGTACAGGGCGCCCACGATCTTGCAGATCAGGCCCACCACGCTCAAAATGGTCATGCCGCTGAGAATGGATTTCTGCGTACTGCTCAAAAAAGGCCTCCGAAAAAAGCATATTGGCGGCGGAATATGGCAAAACCGCGGCAAGCCTATTATAAGCGCATTGCCGCGGTTTCGCAAGGTAATGATGTGCGTTGGGGCAGGCGGACCCGCCAAGGTTTGGCGCGGGCGTTACTGCTCCATCTGGCGGCCCACGATGCCCGCGGCGGTCTCCGCCACCTTGAGCTCCGCGTCGCCCATCTTGGCGCCCTGCTCCTTGGACAGGAGCAGCACCGCGCCGATGGCCTCGCCGTCCGCAATGATGGGGGAGACCACCTGCGCCGTATAGCCGGTGATGTCCTCCTCATTGGTCACGGCCACGATCTTGCCGCCGCCCGCACGGTTGATCGCCACGGTCTGGCGGTTGGCGATGGCCGTCTCCAGATCATGGCTGATGGGCTTGTCGGCCAGCTCCTTCTTGCTCACGCCGCTGGCCGCCACCACCTGGTCGCGGTCCACGATGCAGGCGATGTGCCCCATGGAGCGAAAGATGGATTCCGTATAATCCTTGGCGAAGGCCGACATTTCCCCGATGGGGGAGTATTTCTTCAGGATGACCTCGCCGTCCCGGTCGGTGTAGATCTCCAGGGGGTCGCCGCTGCTGACAACATGGACATCGAAAACCTTGTCCCGCTGGTTTCTGGCAGACTGGACAAGTTGGCAACCCAGGGCGTTTCCGATGCCCGGCTTAAAATTTACGGTATCCTCCAGCTCGCAGGACCGAAGCAGCTGGTCGATATCCGCCTGAAGCTGAATTTCGAGGTGGTCCTCATAGACCTTGATGCGGTCGATGATGAGCCGCAGGTCGTTGCGGTCGAGTTTTTCCTTGGCGAGGATGTCCCCAAAGACATCCATGGCGGTTTTGGCCACGCGGTTGACCCGCAGGATGGTGTTGCGCCTGTCTGAGAGCAGGTCGATCTGATGGGTCAGCCCTTCGATCCTGCGCTGGAGGTCGCTTTCCATCTCGTCGTAGGTTTCCTCCAGCAGCGCCTCCTGATCGGGGTGCTTCATGATGTCGCGGATGCGCTGGCGCTTGGTGGCCTTGAGCTCCTCGTGCAGGTCGTCCAGCACGGAGGCGAGGTGGTCGGCGGATTGCTCGGTTTCGGCGACGTTTTCCTGCTCGGCGGCAAAGTCCTGATTCAGCCGCTCGATCATGGAGGCCGAGCTTTCCATCACGCGCCGGACATACAGCTTCATCAGCTCGTCCAGCCGGTCCGCGCGGATATGGTGGCTGGTGCAGCCCGCCGTTCCCCGGCGGTGATAGGTGCCGCAGGTGTAGGCGGGGGCCAGGTCGCTGCGGCTCATGGCGAACATCGGGCTTCCGCAGTCGCCGCACTGGAGGAAGCCGGAGTAGACGTTGTCGTACTTCTTGACGCCGCGGTAGTGGGAGCGGGAGCGGCTTTCGCGCAGCGCGCGCGTGGTGGCAAAGGTGCGGTAGTCGATGATGGGCTGGTGGTGGTTTTCGATGACGATGTGCTCGCTTTCGTCCCGCGCCACGTCCTTGCCGTTGATCTTGATGCGGGTGGTCTTGCCCTGGCGGAATGTGCCGATGTAGAAGTCATTGTCGAGGATGCCCTGCACGGTCACGATCGCCCACGCGCTCTTGGCCGCGCGGCGGGTTTCCTCACCGGCGGCTTCCCTGCGCATCTGCTCGGACATGCGCGGTGTGGGGATGCCCTGCGCGGTCAGGAAATTGGCGATTTTCTTATATCCCCAGCCATCGTTGTTGTAGTGGTCAAAGATGCGGCGCACGATGTCCGCTTCGGTCGGGACCACTTCAAATTCCTTGCGCTTGTTGACGGTGTAGCCATAGGGCGCGGCGCAGATCCATTTTCCGTCCACCTGCCGCCGGCGGATGACGTTTCGCACCTTTTTGCTGGTATCGGTGACGGGCATTTCGTTGATGAGAAACTGAAACTGGATTTTCAGCCAGTCGTCATCGTTGGGGAAGTCGATGCCGTCGCCGATGGAGATGATGCGCACGCCAGCGTCGCGCAGGTCCTCCAGTTCCACCAGGCCGCGGCTGTTGCGGCGGGAGAAGCGCGAGAAATCCTTGACGAGCAAGATGTCATACTGATGGGCCATCAGGCCGCGGCGCATCTCCTGATAGCCCTCGCGCTGCTCAAAGGTGTAGCCGGAGCGGTCGCGGTCCTCAAAGAAGGTGAGGCTGCTGCCCGGAAAGCGCTGCTTGACATAGTCGCGGATGATGGCCTTCTGGTTTTCGATGGAGACGTTATCCCGGTCCAGCTCATCGTCCACGGAGATGCGCGCATAACCGGCGATGTCGAAGGTTTCGATCATGGCGGGCTGCCTCCTTTCGGGTGGTTTGTCATTTGCGGCTGGGGACGCTGAGGACAGGTGCGGGGGAGTGCGCCTTGCCGCTTTGGGGCTGTCTTTTGTTCATGCGAGTTTTTAGGCGCTGCTGTTATCGTATAAAAAACGCTTACTACAGATAACATTGTACACGATCCTGCAGGGGATTGCAAGCCTTTCGTGCGTGAGTGAATCATTATTTTCCTTTTTATCACTTGCTTTATTGCTTATGGTTTGGGCGCAGCCGGGCTTGCGCTCTTTTCATGCAGGGTTTCCAGCTCCGCGACACGTTTTCTATTGTAACGCAGCAGGTCTCGCGTGCAGCCGAACAGGTCCGCGCCGCCGGACTGAAACACCGCTACGGTATATTTTTGCTTCTGGTATGCCCGGTACAGCGGCGTTAGCCTTGCCGCAACGGCCGGGTCGTTTTTTTCGGCATTGGTCAGCCAGACCTCAACGATTTTTTGTGCATCCCTCACGCTGATCTCCAATGAATCGCCTCCTTGTACGACGGTAGTTTTTGGGGTTTGGGGGTGGGTTATGCAGTCTCAGGGAAGAGTACATAAAATATCCCTCATATACCACCACAAAAAAGAAGGCTTTTGGAACCAAGAGCAAAAAAAACGGAAGACCCCGGTTGGCGCAAATGAAAAGGACGGAACAGGCAAACCAAGGCAGCTCGACTGTCGATGTGGAAGGATATGCGTTGTTGTCCGGGAGGTGTAGACTCATCCACCGGGATTTGCACCATGGCATACCGGTATGTCCGGATGCAAGGATCTTTTGCAATATCCGCATGCCGACGGCATGGGCTTTAAGTGCAGGAGCCGGATTGACAGGAGACAGGAAACGTTTGATTCCGCCCAAAAAGACGTTGACACCGTACATTGGCCTTTGTACGGTGCGCTTCTCAGCTGTGGCTTAGCGACGGGCATTGCAATGCAGTTTTTGTCTGCGGCCTCCAAACCTGCGTCACCGCGCCCCCCCTTTGGGGTGGGGGAATCAACCAGTATTAGATTGATAAAAAATTATTCTATCACAAAGTCATGATCAATTCAATTTGAAAATTACTGCAAAATGAAGGGTCAGAATCAGCTACTATTGCAGCAGGTTCATTTTTATAATGAACTCAGGTTTTTAACTGCATAGTTTCATAAGGGAAAGGAGCATCGATAGATGCGTGGGTTGAGCAAAGGCGGCCGAACTGTATCTGCTTTGGGCCGCAGGGACAGGCGACTTGGTATTCTCATGATTTTGCCGGTTGTGGCGTTCATGCTGTTCCTCGTGGTTTATCCGCTGATAAATCTGTTTACCCTGAGCGTGCATAACTACAACATGCTGTCCCAGACCAGCAAATACGTCGGGCTAAGAAACTTTGAGCGCGTGGTGCTCAACGCCGATTTCTGGATAAGCCTGGCGCGCACCATCCTTTACGCCTTCGGCACGTTGATTCCCTGCGCGGTGCTGGGCACGCTGTTTGCCGTGCTGCTGAACCGGGACATGCCGCTGCGCTCGTTTGTGCGTTCCTTTGTGCTGTTTCCATATTTGGTGCCCATGGTGGTAACCTGCGCCATTTTCAGATACATGTTCAACGACCTGGTGGGGGTGCTGGATCATCTGTTTGTGACGCTGGGGCTGGCGAAGGGGACACTCAATCTGTTTGGCACCTATAACCTTGCCATGGTCGGCGTAATCCTGGTGTCGGTGTGGAAGTATACGCCGATGATTATGATCGCCGTGCTGGGAAAGCTGCAAACCATATCCAACGACTATTACGAGGCCGCTCAGGTGGATGGCGCTACCATATGGCAACAGTTCTGGCACATCACCTTTCCGTTTATCCTGCCGCCGCTTACGGTGGTTATGCTGATGCGTTTTATCTTCCTGTTTAACAAGTGGGATCTGATTTACATGCTCACCGGCGGAGGACCGCTCAACGCCACCGCAACTTTGCCCATGATGCTGTATTCCCAGGCCTTCAGCTCCTACAATCTGGGCCGGGCGGCGGCCATAGGGGTGCTGATGTTTGTCATTCTCCTTTTGATTTCCAGAGCGTATTACCGGCTCAACGAAATGGCGGAAAGGAGGCTTCAGGCATGAGGCTGAAAAAACTGCCGGCCAGAATCGCATTCTGGATAATGATTGCGGCACTGGTGGTCATCTCGCTTTTTCCGCTGGTATGGGCCATCTTCGGTTCGCTAAAGGAAAGCCAGGAAATGTACAACTATCCCTACCGGCTCTTTCCCATCGCGCCTACGCTGAATAACTATACCGTTCTGTTTGGCCTGTCCAACTTTATCAGAAGTTTTTCCAACACGCTGCTTACGTCGCTGGCTACCACGGCGGTTTCCATCGCGGTGGCCTGTCTGTCGGGCTACAGCCTGACCAGGTTTACCTATCCGGGGTCCAGGCTGCTCAAAAGGCTGATCCTGGATACCTACATGATACCCTCCATTTTGCTGATCTTGCCCATCTATTCCATCCTTACAAAGCTGGGCCTGCGCGACAACCTTGTGGTATATGCGGTCATGGTTACTTCTACCACCCTGCCGTTTTGTGTGTGGCTGATGACCTCCTACTTTGCGGGGGTCTCCACCAGCTTTGAAGAAGCGGGCATGATCGATGGCTGCACGCGCTTTCAGGCATTTTACCGCATCGTGCTGCCCCAGCTTACGCCGGCCATGATTGCAACCGGCATTCAGGCCTTCATCCTCGTATGGAACGATCTGATGTATGCCAAGATCCTGCTTTCCTCGGAAGAAAACCGCACGCTGTCGCTGGTGATTTCCTCCATGTTTGCCCAGGAGCAAATCTATCCGTGGGGCGTGATTCTGGCAGGTACCGTAGTTGCCACGGTGCCGGTTCTGGTCATGAATATCTTTGGTGTGGACAAGCTGGTGGGGGGCTGGTCCGACGGAGGCGTGAAGGAATAAAACAAGAACCTGGGCGGCGGCCGGGGAAACGAACCCGCCTGCTGGCAAAGCGCTGTGGGCGCGCGGACACGGCGGCCGCTTGAAAAGTCAATTAAAGGAGGTTTCCCATGAAAAAGCTGCTAGGTATCCTGTTGACCCTGACCCTGGCGTTGTCGTGCCTGAGCCTGTCTGCTTCGGCGGAGAAGGCGCAGCTGTCCGGCAGCATCACCTTCCTTTCCGGTGAGACGGACGAGGAACAGGTGACCGTAACCCGTGCCCTGATTGAGGCCTTTGAAAAGGAAAATCCCGGCTGCACGATCAACCTTGTGCTGGCGGGCATGGACGACCGCGAGGAGAGCATCATGGCGGATCTGTACGCGGGCGCGCCGGTGGACCTGATTACCGTGGACTGCGAGTCCATTGGCACCTATGCCAACGCGGGCATCCTGTATCCGCTGGATGAACTGATCGAGCGGATCGGCGAGGATGACTTCATTCCGGGTTCGCGCGTGCAGATCGACGGGCATGACTATGGCTTCCCCTATGCGGGATGCAGCATGCAGATGTTCATCCGCACGGATCTGCTGGAGGAAGCCGGGCTGGAGATCCCCACGACGTGGTCCGAGCTGCTGGCAACCGCCAAAGCGCTCACCACCGACGACATGTATGGCTGCTGCCTGCCTGCCGGACAAAACAACTGCACCACTCTGTGGATGAACATGTTCATCAACATGGCGGGAGGCAATGTGTGCGGCGAGGATTTACAGCCCACGCTGGATACCGAATACGTTGTCAAGGCTTTGGAGTTTTACAAGGAGCTTGCTCAGTACTGCCCGCCGGGAATCACTTCCTACGGCTACAGCGATCAGATTACTGCGTTCTGCTCCGGCAAGGCAGCCATTTCGTTCTATCAGGGCCGCATCATAGCGCGCGTTTATAACGAGGCGCCCGACCTGTTGGACAAATATGCGGTTTGCGAAGTTCCGACCTGCGATGATGGCCCGCAGCTGCAGTTTGCCAGCTACAACTACTATGCACTGGGCAAAAACACGCAGAATCCCGAACTGGCCATGGCGTTCCTTGAGTTTATGTGCACGGGCGAAAACGCGGCACAGTTTGCGCTTTCTGCGCCGGGTCACATTACGCCGTCGCTTTACAGCGTAAAGGAGATTCTGACCACCATCCTTGAAACCACGGACGATCCCATGCTGTCGAAAAACGCCGCTCGCATTCTTTTCTCCTATGACCACGCGGCCAGTGAGAAAACCTTCAACGAGGCGGCCAACGCTGGCGGCGTGAAGGGCACCACCTTTGAAACCAACGGAATTCTCAACACCAACTATGCCTATGTGCGCCAGTACAATATTCTCAGCGAAATGGTGCAGCAGGTGCTGATTAACGGCGTAGAGCCTGCGGATGCCGCAAAGGCGGCGCAACAGAACTTTGAGGACATTCTGGCCGATCTGGAATAATCCCGTGACGGACACAACAGGGTAACGTACTGATTATTCAAAGAAAGGGACTGCCCCATACACAGGGGGCAGTCCCTTTTGTTGTGTGACGTTGTGCTGTTAAAAATGTATTCCATTTAAATTCAAAAATTGCAATAGCAAAGGAACCCTGGGCCGGAATCAAGTTATCCGTCAATTTCCACAATAGATGCTATCCAGTTGTTCTTCAAGCAGCTCCTGAACAATGCACAGCTCAGACACTTTCTGTGTATGGCGTTGAGTTCTTCGACAAATAGACAGCTATGATTTGTCTGATCCGTTTGAAAAACGTAGATCCATTTATTCTCTTCGCATCTCTTTCAGATACCTTTTCAGCGCATCGCGCCAGTCTGGCAGCGGCACAAAGCCGTTTTCCACCAGCTTGGCTTTATCCAGCCGGCTGTTGAACGGGCGGGCTGCTGTTGACAAGCTGTATTCCGCCGTCGTCACGGGGAGCACGGTCACCGGCAGATCCGCCTGACGGAAAATCTCGCAGGCAAAGTCATACCAGCTGACGTACCTACCCTCGTTGGTGGCGTGATAGGTTCCGTACTTGTCCGTTTGGATCATGTCTATCAGCAACCGCGCTAGGTCCAGCGTATAGGTCGGCGTACCGATCTGATCGCTTACCACGCGCAGCGTAGGATGCATTTGCCCCAGATGCAGGATAGTTTTAATAAAATTGTCACCACTTAGGCCAAAAGCCCACGCAGTACGTACGATGAAGTGCTTCTCCAACAGTTCACGTACCGCCAGCTCGCCCTCCAGTTTTGTCTGGCCGTAGACGTTCAGCGGGGCAAAGTCCTTGCAGTCCGGCTGCCACGGATCTTGGCCCTGCCCGTCAAACACATAGTCCGTACTGATGTACATCAGCTTGCAGCCCAGCTCCCGGCAGACCTGCGCGACGTGACGCGTGCCGCCCGCGTTGATGGCGCGCACCTTATCCCGATTTTCTGCTTCTTCGGCCGCGTCTACGGCTGTCCATGCCGCACAGTGTATCACCGCGTCGGGCTGCGCGCGCAGGAGGCTCTTCCGCACCGCTTCTGCGTCCGTGATGTCCAGCCGCTCATAGGGCATGGCACATACTGCACTTCCGTCCTGCATGCCGCTGTATACGGGCGCAAGGTCGCTCCCCAGGCCCTCATGCCCGCGCCGTGCCAATTCATTCATCACGTCATGACCCAGTTGGCCGCAGACGCCCGTAACATAGACCTTCATCTGCCCGCGTACATCCTTTCATAGTAGTTCTGGTATTCCCCGCTGATGATCTCTTCCCACCAGTCCCGGTTGTCCAGATACCACCGAATGGTCTTCTGGATGCCGTCGGCAAATTTCGTCTCCGGCAGCCAGCCCAGCTCGTTGTGAATCTTCGTGGGGTCGATGGCATAGCGCATGTCGTGGCCCTTGCGGTCGGTCACGTAGGTGATCAGGCTCTCCGGCTTATCCAGCGCCTTACAGATGAGCCTGACGATATCGATGTTCTTCATCTCGTTGTGGCCGCCGATGTTATAGACCTCACCCACGCGGCCCTTGCGGATGATCAGGTCGATGGCCTTGCAGTGATCCTCCACATACAGCCAGTCGCGTATGTTCTCGCCCTTACCGTAGACGGGAAGGGGCTTGTCGTTCAGGCAGTTGGCGATCATCAGCGGGATAAGCTTCTCTGGAAAATGATACGGTCCGTAATTGTTGGAGCAACGGGAGATCGTTACCGGCAGGCCGAAGGTGCGGTGGTAGGCCAGCACCAGCAGGTCGGCGCTGGCCTTGGACGCCGAGTAGGGGCTGGAGGTGTGAATGGGCGTTTCCTCGGTGAAGAACAGGTCGGGACGGTCCAGCGGCAAGTCGCCGTAAACCTCATCGGTCGATACCTGATGATAGCGCCCGATACCGTATTTACGGCAGGCGTCCATGAGAACCTGCGTACCCAGAATGTTGGTGCGCAGAAAAACGCCGGGGTCCTCGATGGAGCGGTCCACGTGGCTTTCGGCGGCGAAGTTGACGATGATGTCCGGCTTTTCCTCCTCGAACAGCTGGTTTACAGCCTCACGGTCGCAGATGTCGGCCCTGACGAAACGGAAGTTCGGATCATCCATCACGGAGGCGAGGGTGGAAAGGTTGCCTGCGTAGGTCAGCTTGTCCAGACACACGATGCGGTCATCGGGATTGTGCTTCAGTTGATAAAAGATGAAGTTGGAGCCGATGAATCCGGCGCCCCCGGTCACGATAATAGTCATGGGGAAGACCTCCTTACCGCATCAGATTTGTCCGTAGATGAAGTTGCAGTCGCTGCCTGACAGCAGGGGCGAGGTTGTATCCTTTTGTGACAGCAGCGCCTCCACAACTTCGCCCCAGTCCACACCGATGGCAGGATCATTAAAACGGATGCCGCGGTCATGTTCCTTGCTGTAAAGGTTATCCACCTTATAGCAGAACTCCACGTCATCCGTCAGGGTCTTAAACCCATGCCCGAAGCCGCGCGGGATATAGAGCATGCGTTTGTTTTCCGCGCTCAGTTCCGCTGCAGTCCATTGCAAGTAGGTGGGACTGCCCTTGCGCAGGTCGACCGCCACGTCCATGACCGCGCCGCGCGTGACACGCACCAGCTTGGCCTGGGCCATAGGCGCGTTCTGGAAGTGGATGCCTCGAAGCGTCCCCTTCTGCGTCGTGAAGGACTGATTGTCCTGCACAAATATCGCGTCAAGACCCATATCGTGAAATGCCCGCGTACTGTAGGTTTCCATAAAATAACCGCGATGGTCGCCAAAGACCTGCGGCTCGATGATCCATACGCCGGGGATATTCGTTTCGATCTTTTTCATCAGTACAGCACCTTTCCTTCCGCGACTGCTCTCAGATGTTCACCATAGGGGCTCTTGCCATAGCGCGACGCGCTATCCAGCAGCTTCTCGCGGCTGATCCAGCCGTTCTTATAGGCGATCTCCTCCGGTGCGGAGATGGTAATGGACTGCCTCTGCTCGATCATCTGCACAAAGTTGGCGGCGTCCACCAAGCTGTCCATCGTGCCGGTATCCAGCCAGGCAAAGCCGCGGCCCAGCAGCTGCACATCCAGGGCTCCCTGATCCAGATACATCTCATTAAGCGTTGTGATTTCCAGTTCGCCACGCGCTGAGGGCTTCACCTGATGCGCCATGGCGCTGACGCCCTGCGGATAGAAGTACAGGCCCGTCACGGCGTAGTTGCTCTTGGGCACCTTGGGCTTTTCCTCAATGGAAAGGGCTTTGCCGGCCTTATCGAATTCCACTACTCCGAAACGCTCCGGGTCGTTGACATAGTATCCAAAGACAGTCGCACGGCGGTTTGCCTCGGCGTTGTGTACGGCAGCGCGCAGCATCCTGCCAAAGCCATTGCCATAGAAGATATTATCACCCAACACCATGGCGCAGGCTTCGTCCCCGATGAAAGCCTCGCCCAGTGTGAAGGCCTGGGCCAGCCCGTCGGGGGAGGGCTGGACCTTGTAGGAGAGTCTCACGCCAAACTGTCCGCCGTCGCCAAGCAGGTGCTCAAAACGCGGCGTATCCTCCGGAGTAGAAATGATGAGGATATCACGGATGCCCGCCAGCATGAGGGTCGAAAGCGGGTAGTAGATCATGGGCTTGTCGTAGACAGGCAACAGCTGCTTGCTTGTGACCATGGTGAGCGGATAGAGGCGTGTGCCTGCGCCACCGGCTAGGATAATGCCGTTCATGTGCATTTCTCCCTTCATTTACAATTTGACAAATACGTCATTAGCACTACTCTGTTTTCTGGTGGCGTCGTCGTAGGCCTACCCAAATCAGCGCGCGAGCCGATGCGGGCACATACCTCCAGAAATGTCAGTTCCTTTGCAGCCTTCGCTTCCTGCAGCGAACGGACCAGGTTTTCCAGGTCATGGACACGCAGGGAATGCGGATACCCACATGCCTTGGCCACGCCCACCAGATCAACCTGTCCTGCCACCGTCGGCATGCCGCCGACCGTCTCGTGTGCGGCGTTGTTGATTACAATATGCACCAGATTTTTGGGCCTGTTGGCGCCGATCAGCGCCATGGCGCCCATATGCATCAGCGCCGCCCCATCCCCGTCGATGCACCATACCTGCATGTCGGGCCTGTTCAGTGCAATTCCAAGAGCAATGGACGAGCTGTGTCCCATGGAGCCTACCGTCAGGAAATCATACTGATGCGACTGCCCCTTCGCTTCCCGAAGTTCAAACAGTTCCCGCGATGCTTTGCCTGTGGTGGAAACGATGATATCCTCCCCGGATACCTCAGTTATACAGCGAATGACCTCCTCGCGCAAAAGCGAGTTATGATTGCTGTACTTAACAGGCTGATCATAGGTCAGCGCCCCCTTGCGCACCACGATGGCCACGCTTTTTCCCGCCGCCAGGCGCGGCTGCCAGCCGTCCATGCGCTCACGCAGCTCCGCTTCCGTCGTATCCGCCGAGAGCACAAAGGGTTCGATCTCCATGTCCTCCAGCAGCCGGAGCGTCACTTCTCCCTGAAAGACATGCTGCGGCTCATCATGCACGCCCGGCTGTCCGCGCCAGCCTACGATGAAGATGCAGGGAATCCCGTACACCCGGTCGTTGAGCAGAGAGGCCACGGGATTGATGATATTGCCGATGCCGCTGTTTTGCAGGTAGACCACCGGTACTTTGCCTGTGGCAAGGTGGTACCCGGCGGCCAGTCCCACGGCGTTGCCCTCGTTGGCAGCGATGAGATGGTGCCGCGGATTGATACCGTAGGTCTGCATGAGCGCATTACATAGCGCTTTTAGCTGCGAATCCGGCACCCCGGCGTAAAAGTCGCTGCCCAGCAGCTCCATCAATGCCTGCGCGTCCATCATCCTTTTTTCACCTGCGCCTTAAACTGACTGGAAGAAACACCTTTTGTATATTCCGGCTCCACGATCTCGCCGCCCCATTCGGCCATCACCTCGATAGCCCGCTTGCGTACGTCTGCCAGCGGTCCTTCGCGCCAGTCCGTTCCATGAACCATGATATCCGGGCGCAGGCGCCTCAAATTCGGCTCGTAATCCTTGGACAGCTGCGGTACCACCAGCGCTACGCCCTTAAGGTTTTCAACAACAGTTTTGCGCTGCTCGTAATTCATGTAAGGCTCCGGCTTATAGGCGCGGATTGCGTCGTCGGTAAACAGGCCGACGACCACCCGCCCCAGCTTCGCCGCCGTGTGGATGATGTTGATATGGCCCGGATGAATAATGTCCGCAGCCATCGGCACATACACCATCTTCTGATAGGGGAAGCCGGCAGCCTTGATGCGTTCACGCACATAAAAGTCCTCGTACATATCTTCATTTGGCGTGGCATATTCCGGCATCAGCGGCTCCGCCGGACGTTGGTCATGGTGGACACATCCGTCGCACAGAGTACCGCCCAGACAATCATCCATAAACATTTGACGGACCTCTTTCATTTTTTCGCCATACCAGGCATCCTTGAGAGAGGTCTTGTTCAGATCGCCAACAATGAGCATGTTTTCATAGTCTGCATTCTCTACCGACAGATATCCTTCACAGGTTACGCACAGCGCATCAAAGGGCAGATTGCAACGGCGGAATGTTTCCTTATCGCACTCGCATTTCAACAAATAGTCGATTTCCGGCATATATCCGCCCTGATTATATACATACTTAAATACCACCTGGTCCGTCAAATCATCAAATAGACGATGATACTCGTCCTGAAGATTTTCGGTAAAGCGCGTCAAAATGCCGGTTACATAAATCTTAAAATCCCGGCCGCTTTCCTTGCGGTATTGATTCAGATATTTCAAATGCTCCACGACCGTATCAAAATCATCGGAGCCGTGAATGAATTCGTATAGCTTGCGCTCCGGTGCGTTGATGGAGAATTTGATGCTGTCCAGACCGGCATCGATGACCGCACGGATGCGCTCCGGCGTAGCCAGCGCGCCATTGGACGTAAGGTATACATACTCATAGCCGATTTCCTTTGCCAGTCGGATGTACTGGGGCAGTTCCGGCACGATGAACGGCTCGCCAGTCGCATACATGCCCACCTCACGCGTGCCCAGCTCATAGGCCTGACGCAGCGCGCTTTCCACCATTTCGGGCTTCATCTTGCCGACCTTGCGCTTCATTTTCTGATGCGCACAGAAAAGGCAACGATGGTTGCACGCATTAGAAAGCTCCAGCAGAAAATTGGTGGTGGGGAATGGGGGTTCCAGAGAATACAGCTCACTGCGATCTGCCTTTTTCAGATTGACTCTCTCCTGAAGATTCATGTAAACGACCCCTTTCGTATGCTTTGCTTACTCCCGCTCCGGTATCAGGCTGAGGATTTCCTTGATGGGCATACAGCAGGCCTGATCCGCTTCCTGTGCCCGGTGGTTTCTGAGAATCATTTCTGCCGTTTGCTTCATGGCGGGATAGGCGCTGCGAATCAGATGGTTGGCATAGATGACCACGTTGACGCCGCGCCGGCGGAATTCGTCTTCGGTTACGCTGTTGAAGGAGGTGGGAACCACTACCAGGACAGCCGTACTATTCTGCTGGCGGAAGCGGGTGATAAACTCAAAAACCTCGTCCGGTTCCTTACGTCTGGAGTGAATCATGATGCCATCCGCACCCGCCTGGACATAGGCGAAAGCGCGCTGCAGAGCATCCTCCATGCCATGCTCCAGAATCAGGCTTTCAATGCGCGCAATAATCATGAATTCCCGCGTTTTTTGGGCTGCCTTGCCCGCAGCAATCTTGGCGCAGAAATTCTCGATCGTATCCTGTGTCTGATCTACCTCTGTACCAAAAAGAGAATTCTTTTTTAGACCGGTTTTATCCTCAATGATGACGGCCGATACACCCGTGCGCTCCAATGTGCGCACGGTATAGCAAAAGTGCTCAATCAGCCCGCCGGTATCGCCGTCCATGATGATGGGCTTGGTGGTAACCTCCATAATGTCGTCAATCGTGCGCATGCGGGAGGTCAGATCCACCAGCTCAATATCCGGCTTTCCCTTGGCGGTGGAATCGCACAGGCTGGAAACCCACATACCGTCGAACTGGTAATTGGCCCCGTCCTGCATGACAACTGTCTGTTCCACAAGCAGGCCGGTCAGGCCGTCATGCGCTTCCATACAGGTGACCAGCCCTTTTTTCTCAATGAGCCATTTCAGGCGGCCACGCCGGATGTCCGGGATGGAGAGCTGGGAGCGCGCGTTCGCTTCCAGCTGGTCATAGGCTTTGTTGCGCGCATAGGGAAACTCCACCAGCTCGCCCCCATATGTCTTGAGCAGCTCGATGCACTCTTCCCGGAGCGGCTTGTGAAGGCTCGTTTTCCAGTCATCGCCGTGGACGATATAATCCGGATGCAAGGTCTCAATAATTTTGCGGTAGCTGAGCTCATCCTGTCGGATGACGTGGCTTACACCCTGCAGCCCCGCGATAATCTTCATCCGCTCTTCGCAACACAGCAGGGGAAATCGCTTGTAGCTGGCCACCACCTCGTCTGTCAGTACGCCCACCGTTACCTCGCCGAGCTGCGCCGCACGCCGAATCAATTCCACATGACCGCCATGGATGATATCTGTGCTCATGCACAGAAATACGCTCTTCTTCATTGTGCTTTACCCTCAATTTGTCCTGTTTCGTTTTTTGATCTTGCTTTGAATTGCTTTGATAATATACTCCGCTCCCGGCTTTCCGTAGGTACCCACGTTATAAACGTAATGATCAACCATCCCTGCAATTTCTGATGCAGAGAGCAGCTGACCATTGCGGATATTCTGGATATGGGACGCGATCATACCTACCTGGTCCAAGTCCACAGAAACGCCAATCTGATTGCGGATGGCCACCAGCGCTGGAACCGCCTTGTAACGCGTATAATCCGGATTAAGAATTTTCACCGGCGTATTGATGAAAATACATGGCTTGAGTGTGGTGAACGAATACTCCATGGAAATTCCCGACCAGTCGGTAATCAGCACATCCGACTGATAGATGGATTCACTGGAGGCGAAGTTATCCTCAAAGCGCAGGTTCGCGTGTCCCTGATACCGCTCCTTGAGCTCAGCCACACGGGTTGGATTACGGCGTATGTACTGTGGATGGGGCCGAACGACAATCTGCCAATCACCCTCGAGCAAAGCGTTCAGCAATTCATGTAAACATGAATCCATAATATTCCCTTCGTGATGAGAAGGCGCAATCAAAATCTGATAGGGATGTTCCCCTTTGGGCAAAGCCGCATAATCATCGCGGAGCGTATCCAACAGGGGATAGCCAAACTCAACCAGCTTTTTAGGAGGAAGGCCATAGAGGGCCTCAGTTTCAAGTATCTCGGCATGGTGGTGCGGCCCCACCAGGAAAATGGTGTCATAAGAGTCAAAAGCGCTTTTGCGATAAATCATGTGTGTGGAGACCATGGCATGGAAGATATAAATATACTCAATATCTTTCCGCACAAGCGAGCGCTTATAGTGATATTTTTCAATCTCCGGCATGGTCATCACGACCACATCCGCATCCATCTTCATGAACAGAGTGATAAGCTTTTTTTCACCGATGTAATAAGGAAGAAGGCGTTCCTCCTTTTTGGCCAGCTCAAACACCCCATCCTGCGGGTCGGAGGTAACATAGTGTATGGTCAGATTGGTATTGCGCAGCAGGCAGGTGATGACCCCTTCAAAGTATTTGTAGTATCCGCTTCTTTCGGAGTAAAACACCAGATGCTTGTTGACGATGGAGAAAAAGCGTTTATAATCGGCCTTTTCACGCTGGACATCCTGCTTGCTGCGCTTGCCGGCGGCCTTGCCCACGCTCTGATACTGCGCCAGTTCCTTTTTTGAATCGGCCAGTTCCGCATAGTCGATGTGCTTTTCGGGACGGTAGACAAGGTTGAGCACAGCCTGCTGTGCGATGGTGAAGAGGTTGCTCCAAATCCAGTAAAAGCCTACACCAGCCGGGATGAAGAAGCCCAGCACCAGTGACAGTCCTACCGAAAAGAGCATCGAGCCCATCTGCTCGGCACGCCCCTGTTCGCGCTGGAGGGGGTTCATGACATTCTGCGAAAGGCTGAGAACCACTGAGGCCAGGCCCGCCAGCGCGGGAATGAGCAGCAACACGCCGCCATCCTGTACTGGTACGCCCGACAGGTGGAAGCCAAGGAACGACATGTTCATCCGCAGCATGGCGTTCAGTATTTCCTGCGTCATGCCGGGAAGAGCCGCAAAGGCAGTGAGGTCGGCCGCCTTCTGCACATAGTCCAGCGCCAGCAGCTCCGCCGAGCCGGAAGCGGCGTCGATACCTCCCAGCTGATGTGCGGCACCGATGACCGCCTGGCACAGGTCCTGAGGAAGCTGGAGGATATAGCTCAAGGGATGATAGATGACCTGAATCAAACCGATGAGCAGAAAAAGCTGCACAAAAATAGGAACGACGCCCAGAAAGGGGTTATACTGTTCCTGCTTATAGAGCTTTCCCTGTTCTTCGGCGATGGCGTCGCCATCGCCGAAGTGACGGATCTTGATGCGGTTGATTCGCGCCTGCATGCGCACCATCTTGATACCGTTCTGGTGCACCCACAGCGACACCGGGAAGAGAATGATCTTGCTTAGGATGGTAAAGAGGATCACGGCAAGTCCATAGTTCTGCACCCATTGGTAGCACAGGCGCATAACGGCCCCCAGGGCCGCTCCGATCCATTGCATTGCGCCTTACTCCTTCGTCTTTTCGTCGCTGGTCACGCGGATGTCGTCGCTTTCCACTTCTTTTTTCGCGTTCTCGTCCATGCCCAGTTTATTCATGACCTTTTTCTTGGCCTTGCGCCAGTACACCACCACCGCCGCGCCGATGGCGATGGCCACGCCCGCGACCGCCTGGATGACGAAGGTCGTGGTAGACGGGTCGATGTAGGCGGAAGCTGAGGTGGTGAAAAGGATGAGGAAGCAGAGGGTGAGGTACGCGAGGAAGGGGATAGAAACAAAAGTACGGTTTTTCATTTTGGTACACTCCTTATTCAAAATAGGTCATTGCCAGCCGATCAGTCCGATATGTCCGATACGGAAACCATGTTATCCAAAGCGCCATCCGGTTCAAAATGATACGAGCACTTATACGTTTCTCCCTGATAGCGATTGAAGAGATATACCTCCAGCCCCTCAGCCGTCACATCGGGAATCTGCGCCTTGAAGCCCGCGTTATAATACAGATCATTATCGAAATAATCGGCAATATAGGTGATGCTTTCCTTGACGGTGGTATAGACACGCATTTCTTCCGAATCTGCGCATCGGATGCCGACCAGGACCTCTGTGTCTCCAGCATCAACTTGATCGATAATCGACCACCCTGTCAGCGTTAGCGTTCCGTCGGCGTCAATTTCCACGATGTTTAAGCCGCCATTCGTCCAGCCTTTCAGTTCTTTTTCTTCCGGAAGGGTCACAGGCTGGGATGGACGGTAGCGCACCTGAGCATGCCCATTTACTTTTTCGAGGATATATCCGGTATCCGTTCGACAGACCGGAATACCGTCTTCTTCAACCTGCAAAAGAAAGCGATAGGTTGCGTCCGGTAGTCCCAAAGGACAAAAATCTATACCGAAACCGGTTTCATCTTTAGGGACAATATCAAAATCCGCATAGTACCAACATGCTGTTGAAAGTATTTCTTCAAGGTGAATTTGATAATTATGCCCTTCTGACGAAAGGATAAGACTTCTTGTTGCCTGTTCATCAGTGGCGTCTGAAATATTGTATACGTAGCCTGACATTCTGATCATATCAAACAGCTCATCCGTTTGCTCGCACGCGTCAAGTTGATAAAAAGCATAACCTGAAACAGGCGAAAGATCATCTATCTGCTCAATATTTACATGGCGAATGCTGTTGCAAATCCGGGCTATAAGTGGGGTAGAAAAGATCATCCACAAAATCAGCAGAGATGCTCCTGAACAAAGGATTATCCTTTTAGCGCTTCTCAATGTGAAACGACCTCCTCCATGACCTGAAACGGTACCGGTTCAATATCTGTATTTAAAATAGTATTTAGCATGGTGATCATGATATTGATGCCGCTCATTCCCTCAATGTTGATTTTTTCCTCACTGCTGTATAGAGCTGCAAAAATCCGTCTGCGTACATCAAAGGGTATCCCGTCACGTCTGCCATGATCAGAAACTATCGCTATCAATGCATTCGGATCGTTTTCAAGTATTGTTTCTACAATCTCCTTAATTTGTGAATTGATAAATTCACATTGTCCAAGGTAATTCTCGCCATTAATTCGTTCAGTGCTTGACAGGAGATTCCCGTCTTTATCAAACAAGAAAGGCGTGTGGGGAGAATTGATATGGCTCAACACAAAGGTATTGCCCTGTGGAATGTTTTCTGGATTTTGCAGATACTGCAGTTGAGATAAAAGAATCTCTGCCTGACTATTGGAATCACTTTGAATTAGTTCCCCAATAGCTGTGCGTTTCCAAAAAAGAGATACAGTGTCGTCTCCGTCCATTGTAACGTCAGCAGAAGCTTGTTCCGCTACGGATTCTCCCTCAAAACCATAAAAATCTGCTGATCCAATCCCGATGATGTTATATCCATATGATTCTAAAAGTGGAATAAGGACTGAATTTTTACGATGCTGCAAAATTAGATCCCAATCCTCTGTAAGCGTCCGCTCATCGCTATATGCAGCCACATAATCCAGATTTGCGATATTCGCCGTTATTGCCGCTGTTTTATCGCTTTCGTTTTCTGAGGTATAGGATACACTAAACCCCTTTTCCTCAAGCCAATCTGTAAAAGGGGTGTTGTCAAATCCAAAGTATTCCTCAAATTCGTAATTGCTCGAGTATTCGTCAAACAAGAGCCAGTAGGCATTTCTTCCACTTGCTTCCGTCGAGTTTGACACAAGAGTCTCTGGTTGTTTCGTTTCCTCCGTGCCTTTCGGAGAGGACAGCAAATACGGTGCTGCCATGGCCACATTCAATACGACCATAATGCCAAATACTACTGTCAAAACTGGTGCAGCTATTTCAATGATGCTGTGAGGAAGACGCTGGGCAAGCAAAATGCAACCAGCGGCAATCAGTATCAGCAACGTGGCGGTGTGCCAATACCGCATAGAGGGAACCAACCGCGTAAACGCATCTTGCAGTGCAGCGCCATTGGTAAAAAGTATCACGATGAGTATCGTACCCGTTGCTGCTCTTTGTGCGTTTCTTAGCAATAACAAAAGCAGGCCCAGCAGCAACAAAGCGCCGCCAGTCATTATACCCATTGTTTTGATGATTCCAGATATGTCTGGGATCTGATTAACGTTGTTCATCCATAGAACCACCAATGGATAAATGCTTGCAAAGACAGTTCCAAGTAAAGCGTACCAAAGTCCTTTGAATCTGTTTTTCATTTTATATCCTCGTTTCAACAGGGCTCTATTCCTTGTACCCCGTCATTTCAATTATACTAAGAGCTTATAAGGGCTGTTGTTCAAGCAATCGAAATGCCTCAAAATGTATAACAATATAATGAAGCTAGCTTCAAATGCACCGTAGCCGTAGTGGACCCCATGATGTAATGGCATGCTATGGAAGATACCTATGGGCTTGTCCCTATCTAACAATTCGAAGAACTCAACACGCTTTGGTCATTTCTGCACCGGTACATGCCGGAGTCTTTGGTAGCCGCAAAGGTGCTGCTCATTGGGCCTGCTTCGACTGTCTTTTTTCAACCATCCTCCTGTGAAGAGTCTATGAAATCTTTGGGCCCAAAAATGCGTCGCTTTATCCGCATGACCCTCTGAAAGATTGGATCGGGAAGGAAACGCTGCAACAATTTCTTTCCCTTACGAAGGATGTGGAGTTGTACCCAATAGATGATCTTTGATTTTCTGTACCGCCATATGATTCTGAAGGATTCTCTGTTATAACCAAGGAAACAACGTAATTTAGCCTGTGCTTGAAATGCACGGCTTAGTTTTTCATAGTATTCTTCTCTTTCCTGATTATAGTTTTCCAGTTGTTTATAGTAACGTTTTTTTATTTCCAGCACATTATTCATCCAGCTTGAACTAGCCTCATAGCCTAGACAGTTGTGAACGACCATCTGTGATGTGATGGCATATTGCGGAAGATATCCGTTTGATTGGCATAGCAGGGCAAATAGATATCCAACATAGTTGGACCCGAACAGTTTGAACTGTAGTGTGGCAAGATTTTCGATTGCTTTACAGCGAATTACGGCACAGCCACCCAGCGGACTGAGAGGAGGCTTGTCGATTGCAGTAGGAACGTGCAAATCATTCTCTCTTAGCCAGCGCTGTGACAGCTTAAAATAGTCCGCCCAGTTCTCATATTGCTCCCAGTTACTGGATTGTACATAATCGATGGGATAAGACAGCATTCCGACAAGCGATTGCTCCTGCATGATGCCGATCATGCTGTCAGCAATGCGCCTATCCTCAAGCATAGCATACAGGTAGTACTCCTGACGGGCAGCACAATTGCGTTTGGATTCATTTTTGCTGCGTTTGGGAGGATCGATGTATATAACATAATCATAATCAAGATATGATGCATCGACTCCTGTAAACAGTCCCTCAGGCGCTGTGCTAAAATGCTTGCTGACAAATACATCGTAGTCTGCTCTATATTGGTCCAGAAGAGCAAGAAATCTCCGTGAATCCAGTATGTTTTCAATGTTGGCAAATATCGCTTTACGGTATGATGCATATTGAGTCATGATTTTCCCTCCTCATGACTTTTGACGGGGGACTGGGTAACATATATGACATGCATCATCAGCAAAGACTCGACAATGTCTCGTTGATTACAGGTCCTGACAAGGTTTTTTATGACCAGCTGCGTATCATAATTAGTGCTTTGCAGAAAGCGCCAAAATGCATAGACTGAAGGAACGAGAGTGGGAAATTCACTTTTTGAAGTAAAGAATGATCTGCGTTTAAAAAAAGGGGACTTTAAATCACGCACGACAACGAGCGGGGCTGTGATAAGCGGGCAGCAGGTAAACACCTCAGGGTCCAGACTGCTATAATCGGTGTAACAGTCCCATTTGTAACCCAGGTCTGAAAACTTCTTGGTGATGACTTGTTCGTACGTTCCACCACTTTCATAATAGGACTTTATTTCAGGCATATTATCCCATAGCTTATGGAATGCTTTCGAGGAAAACAGCCTTTTTCGGAAGACCGTAAAGCTGGACTGTATATGCTCCGGGATATAGCCATAGGGGTTTTTCCAAAGCTTCACGGCGCTTGGCTCTTTTTCCTCAAAGCATTTTGTTATTCCCCAGAAGTCGAGATCACGTTGTTCCATCTTCTGAAACATGGGGGCAAGATCATATATTGGCCCCATTATGGTATGATTCATCAAGATGATTTCATCATATTCCATCAACCCATTCCATCCAATAGAATCAATTGCGGTCTTATAGGCCCATACATCAAAGCCGTGATTATCCCGGACGATAACAGAATCCACCCTTTTTTCAAGCTCTGTTTTGCATTGTGGCATCAACTTTCCATTGATAACCGCCACAATGGCCGCAACAAATGGCTGCAGTTTGTCGATCGCAAAATAGATGTAATCATCCAAAATGCCATTTTCATCATAGGCGAAATAGATCAATAATCGTTTCATAAAACCATCAGCCACCCTGTTAGAATTTTTTTGCAATGAATGATACCGAATCATGCAATCCTATCAATCAACAGGAGAAACCACTGCACTAGTCGGATCTTTGGTTTTTTCTCAATTTCCGGGAATGATTTTAGACGTATTATCAACCGTTTAAATATTTGCTGATGCAAAGGACCTTTCTGTTCTCTTCATATTGGACCATGATAGCGCAGAAGGAGAGAAGTGCCATTTGCACCTGCGAAAAACCAGTTCGTATGGACCATGCGTTGGGTGAACAGAAGGTAACATAGGCTTTCATATGGGCTAGGCACATAGCATTTTTCCATCTTTCTACCCACTCGGTTCCTGATGATTTTTCCTCTGCTGGCACGCTCTACAATTATTGCGCTCCATCCGGCTAGCGCAATTAATGTTTTAGCATCTTCGTGTAATTGCTTTGTGGAATTTTAGTTCTCCAAATGCATCTTTTCCCGCATTACCCGCTTGGAAACCACGCCAGGAAGAAAGTGCTACAACTACTCTTTTACCCTGTGAAGGATGGGTTAACTCCAGATGTTGATTTTCTGTATTGTTATGTACCCCCGGGTGTGTTCCTCTCATAGTGATGTTTTGCCCGGCAATAAGCCCAATATGCGCTGAGCCTGTTATGGATGCGTTGCCTTGCTTCCCTGTCATTGCAAAACAACGCAGAGAACACCACACGCATTCTGTGAAGGCCTAGATGCTGCTTGACACTCAACTGTGAAGAAACCGCACTCTCAACGATGCCAATGCCCGTATTTTTAATCAACTGTTGTGCGGCCCAGTACTCTGATATCAAATCAGCTTCGGAAGCAAATCCAATCGTCATTTGCCGTTGGCTTTGTATTAGCAATGCCAACACCTGTTCCAGCATCCTTCCATCATAATCAGGACATAGACTCATCATTTCCCGAACAGCCTCAGACAGGGCTTGTGTGCGGACACAGAAGATTCCGAGGCCTGAGCCATAGGGCAGATTGCTTTTGCCAACATTCAGTTCATCAAATCCTTGGAAGTATTCTTGGCACACATCCTTCCACATGGATTGTAGCGGCTTAAATGCGCTAAGAGGACGCAATACTCCCGCAAGTCCAATGTAGGGCTCTTTTTTCATAACCTGCAAAATACCATTGATATTTTCTTTACTGCCAAAAAAAAGTTCGAGTGCCTTTTCCACCTGTTCCATCATGGCAAACTTATCAAAAGTGTGAATCTCAGAAGGATTTACAACAAATACATAATTGTATTTTTCAAAATTAGCCGCTGCTCCCGTAAAAAGATTCTGCCAGTTTTTCTTTCCGTTTCGGCATTCAATGATCTCTATCTGCGAAAGTCCTTGCAAAGAACCCTCATATCTTTTCCAGTCTATTACTGCAGCGTATTCCCCCAAATTGAGAAAAACGGCTATTTTTGCATTGTATGTTGCTTCAAATGGGGTAGGCTGAAGGCGGATAATATTCAGGTGCGGTTCATAGTCCCATTGGCAACAGGTTCTCACGATGTTTTCATAGAGCATCTTCACATCGTAGTCCGTATTCTGCTTTAAATACGTCAGGAGCCTTGAAGAAGCTGAAGCACTGCCTCCTCGCTGAAGAAAATGGTTCAGGTTTATAAAACAGTTTTTCCTTTTGAATATAGGACAATGCCTATCCCTCATCATGATATCTGGCAGATCGAAGAGAGGATAGGGAGTGTATGCAGACAAGTTTTCACTGTCTACATAGGACATCCATCGGAAGCCTTTGTCGCTGAAATACTTGGTCATATAGCTTTCGTGACGGCCAACGGATTCCTCATAGCTGTGAATGGGAGGCATGTCTTCCCAATACCGCCGAAATACAGAATGGGTGGTCAGCTTTTTTCGAAAAGCCACAAAATGGGACTGCAAATGTACCGGCAAATATCCATAAGGGTTGCAATTGGAAGGATCATAACTTACGCCATAGTGAACCGTAATTCCCCAAAAATCTACTTTCTGATGTTCCATTTTGCTGAACATCTCTGCAAATGGGGATACAGGACCCATGATGGTAAAGTTAAAGAGAATCAGTTCATCATAAGATGCAATGTTATCCCAGCCCATTTTTTCAATGGCTTCTTTATATGCCCATACATCAAAGCCGTTGTTTTCTCGAACCAGCAGTTCATATTCCAGCGAAGGGATCATTGCATACCGGTCGAATATGTATTTGGATTCATTCGTGATTTTCCCATTCACTACAATCACTAGGCGGTTGAGAAAAGGGATTATTTGATCCAGTAAAAAGGGAATATATCGATCTACAATACCATCCTTATCATAAAAAAAGAAAATAGCGGCCCTTTTCAAGGGCTTCACCCCTCCTACGCCAGAAAGTCTGCGCCCATAATTTGCCGAATCTTTTGGCTGTCTCCCCAAACACCAGGAGAATCATAGGGCCGATCAGGATACGCCCCATACAACAACTTGATTTTAAAATGGTTTTCTTTGATGAATTCCTCCATTTTTTCTCCAAGACTGATGGGCGTTCCACTGCATACATTAATAATCCCCGTTATGGCATCCTGTGTGGTTGCAGCAACAATTTGCTTTGCCAAAGCATCTACATGGATAAAATCGTATTTGTTTTTTCCGCTTGTGAACGGAAACTCTTGCTTTCCGTCAATCTCTGCCTGTTGCAATTTGGAAAAGACGGAATTACCACGGAGGTTATCCCCATAAATATAATACGCGCGCAGCCAATACAACTTAAAATCCAGTTCCTTGGAGAGCAAAACCAACGCTTGGCGAAGCGCGTTTTTGGCAACACCATACAATGACAGCGGTGCGCAAGGCGTTTTTTCATCAATGGGGCCCTCCCAATAGCCGATTTCATGCATTGTGCCCATCACGGCGATACGCTTGCAGCCTGCAAGGACCATATTTCTTAAAAACGAATAGTGGCTTGATAGATATTCCATATGTGCTTGCGCATTATGTACAAAACCATGTCTCCATGCCAAATGCACAATCAAATCTGGCCGTCCCAATTCGTCAAACAGGCTTTCTTTACCCGAAAAAATATCCGTGTGCACAATGCTGGCGCGTTCGTCAAGGCCTTTATAGTCAACGTCACAAGCTATGACTGTATGTCCCTGGTCCAAAAAGGCCTTTACCACATGTCGCCCTATATAGCCAGAGGCCCCTGTTACTACAACTTTCATTTTGTTTTCTCCTTTACATAATTTTTCGGTCGTTTTCCTTATATCGTCGGCATATTTCATCGGGAACTCCAACTTCGCGAACCATCCCGTTCTCCAGCCACACGATGTGGCTACACATCTCCCTGATTTGATCAATATCATGGCTCACAAACAGCACCGTCGTTCCCCCGCTCATCAGTTCCATCATCCGTTTTCGGCTCTTCTCCTGAAACTCCGCATCGCCTACCGCGAGTACCTCGTCCACGATCAGCACCTCCGGTACCACCACCGTCGCCACCGAAAACGCAAGCCTCGCTACCATGCCTGACGAATAGTTGCGCAGCGGCATGTCAATGAACGGCCCAATCTCCGAAAAAGCCACGATCTCCTCGTACTTGCTCTTGAGAAACTCCTCGGAATAGCCTAGAATCGCGCCGTTCAAGAAGATGTTCTCCCTGCCCGTCATATCAAAATCAAAGCCGCTGCCCAGCTCCAGCATTGGCGCGACATTTCCGCGCACAATCACGCTGCCCTCCGTAGGCTTCAAAATGCCGGAAATCACCTTGAGCAGCGTGCTCTTGCCCGCGCCGTTGTGCCCGATCAGCCCCATGACCTCTCCGCGCTTGACATCGAAGCTCACGTGTTTGAGGGCTTCAAACTCGTTGTATTTCAGCTTTCCTCGCAGCCGGGCAATGGCGTATTCCTTGATACTGCTGATGCGGTCGTTGGCCATGCGAAAGCGCATGGACACATCCCTGACCTCGATCATCGTTTCCATCCGCTTCACCTCACAGATACAGCACAAACTTGTCCTGATGTCGCTTGAATGTCAGAATCCCCAGCCCCAGCACCACTACTGAAGAAAGGATGCACCAGAGATAGGCCATCGGTTCGGGCGACACGCCATCGATGATGCAGATACGGGCAAACGTGATGTACTGGTACATGGGATTCATGTGGTAGACCGTCAGGAACTGCGCCGGGATGATGCTCTCTGGATAGAACAGCGGCGTCAGGTACATCCACATCATGCTGACTACGCCCCAGAGAAATTGCGTGTCCTGAAAGAAGGTCATGGCGGTGGTCAGCAGCAGGCTCATGCCCGTGACGAAGCCCAGCAGACACAGCATGTCGAAAATGAGCAGCAGCAGCGCCGGAGTGAACGCCGTCCCGGTGATCAGCATGACCAGCAGCAGCGGGATGATCGCCAGCGCAAAGTTGACCAAAGAGGAGAGAATGCGCGATACCGGGTAGATGTATTTGGGCATGTATACTTTTTTAATCAGCGATGCGTTGCCGGTGATAGAGGTCATGCCCATCGAAACGGCCTCGCTGAAAAAGTTGAAAAATACAATACCCGAAAGCAGATATACCGGATAATTGGGAATGTCGCTCTGGAACAGGGTGGAGAACACGACGAATTGAACCGACATTGTAAGCAATGGATTGAGAAAACTCCATGCCATACCGAGCGCGGAACGCTTGTATTTCGTCTTGAAGTCGCGTGAGACGAGCTGGCGGATCAGAAAACCATAGCGCGTAAAGAGCATGCATACCGCAACCAGCGGATTGTTGCGCCCGTCTTTCGCGCCGCGCCACCAGTACAGGCACAGCAGTGCGAGCGCTGCGAACGCACCGCCAATGATCAACCAGTAATCCCGATAGAACGTCAATGTCCGAATACAGTTAACTTTTACGCATAGCTTACCGGCACCCGGCACACCGTTGATGGTGTAACGGTCGGCTTCCGAAATGCTTTGTACAATATCGAACCGCCCTGCCACAATCGTATCACCACAGTAGATCGTGATGGCGTTGCCCGGCATGCAGCCCGTTGTCGTGAGCGTCAGCGTGAGAGGATCACCGGCCTGCACCTGTGCCACGCTGTCCAGTGAGATGGTAAAATATTTGCTTTCCGTTAGCGTTGCGATATCGATATCCTTTGCGGCGACCACTTCTCCTGCATTGTTGGTAAAAACCGCGTGAAGCGTGCCGGTGTTGCTCCGTCCATAGGTGGCCGCCATCAGGTCGAAGCCGGTGAGAGACTCGGCCGGTGCGATAAGACGCTGTGTAATGGTCAAGCCATCCACCAGTTCACCCACGGTGGTGGTGGCAGATAGCGCGTCGCTCGTGACCGCCGTATAATGGAACTGCTGGCCGGCCACCAAATAGATGGTTACGGCCAGTATCCAATAGCAGGCCGCCCATATGGCCATCAGCCTCTTTGATCTTTTAAAGTCCATGAAACCCGGTTCCTCATTTCTGTGATCTCAGCCCAGCAGCATCATACCTGCCAGGCGAAAAAATGGATGGAGCAGTCTGCGGTGGTGCCAGTAAAAGGCCGGACCGCTCCGTTTCCGAATAAAACCATGAAAGAACGGTAGCTCCTCCGCCTCCAGCCGCCCGTCATAGGTTTGCAAATAGACATCCGCCTGCCGTTTTTTTGCCGCGATCGTCCCGCACAGCCGGTTGATGTGAGAGAAGGTTTGCAGCGAATCCTTCACGCTCCCGGCGTTCTTCGCCCCCACGCTGTTCCCGCCGTGCTGACGATAAAGCATGGTGCTTTCATCCATGTATATAACCCTTCCAAATCGCGCCGCCACCACACCCAGCCACCAGTCGTGCATGATCACCTGCGAAGTGTCCTTGCACTGCCCGGCCAGCTGGGCCAGCGCCCGGTTGATGCCCGTCGCGCAGCCGGTCACGATGTTTTGCATAAGCAGTGCCCGGTAGTCGATCACGTCCGTATACTGCTTCTGCATTTTCATCAGCGAGGAAGCAATGGGCCGGAGCTTTTCGTCCACCGGCGTAAGATCCGTAAAAACCAGCACCGGCGTATCTGTACCCGCCTCATCTTCCGCTTCCAGCAGCGCGCGCATCGTCTTTTCCACCTTGTCGGGGTGCCACACGTCATCCTGATCGCAGAACATCATGTAGGACGCCCCGCATTCCTTCATCAGCCAGAAGAAATGATCGCGGGCATTGCCAAAACGCCCCTCATGCCGCACACGGCGGATGCGGTCAGGATATTGTGCAGCATATCCGTCCAGGATCGCAGGCGTGCCGTCTGTGGAGCCGTCGTCAGAAACGGTCAGATGCCATTGCTCCCATGTCTGTGCCAGCAGCGAATCCAGCTGCTCGCGCAGAAACCGCTCGCCGTTGTACGCTGCCAGCAGGATTTCAACCGTCGGCTGCATGCCGTATCCTCCTTTGGCCGGCCGTTCCGGCGCGCCGTCCGGCACGACTGCCCAACAGCCGTGCCGCACAGTCGGCTGCAAAGACCGGGCATTCCAGCGGATGACCGCTTCGCAGCAGCTGCGAAAGCACCTGCCGCACCATGCGCAGGCCCTCGCCCGTCTCACGCGGGTTGCCCAGTCGCTCGCCGTATTCCTGCAGAAAGCGCCCGATGAGGACGTTGCGCTGGTATTCCTGCCGAAGCGTCAGGTCGTGGGAATGCACCACCGCCGCATCGGCGCAGTAGGCCAGCCGGTAACCAGAATCCAGAAACGCCGCGGCAATGAGCATGTCCTCATTGGTCGGCAGCGGATGGGAGAATCCGCCCACCGCCTTATAGGCGCTCCGACGGTAGGCCGAGCAGACGTCCGAAAGGTGATATGCCCGTATCCCCAGCACCTGCCGGTCCTCCGCTCCCCAGACCCGGCTCTGTGCAGGGTAGCGGTACTGCTGCACCGCTCGCACATAGGGCCTTGCATCCGGCCGGGGGAGCTGACGGCCGCTGGCCGCCGCAACGCGCTCATCCGCAAAGGGCTTGAGCAGATGCTCAATGTAGCATTCATCCGCCGGAAGGGCATCCTGCGTCAGGAACAGCACGAACTCACCCGCCGTCTGCCGCAGGGCTGCGTCCCGTGTGCCGCCGTGGTCAAACTGGTCGCGGGGAACGGACATAACCCGCGCACCGTGCGCGGGAGCCAGTTCCGCGGTGCCATCCGTGGACCCCGAATCCACCACCAGGATTTCCTCCGGCGGCTGCGTCTGGTCCATGAGCGCAGCAAGCAGCGCGGCAATTTCGTCCGCCGCGTTGAGCGTGGGAAGAATCACGGAAACGCTCATTGCGCCATGCCCTCCCCGCCGTCCGGCCTGCTGTTTGCCGCGCTGCCGATATCCTCCTGATTCACCATCCCGCCCAAGGCGGTTTTCAGCAGAATGCGTATATCCAGCCCAAGGGACCAGTTTTCGATGTACCACAGATCATGCTCCACACGCGCCGGGATGCTGGTGTCTCCGCGCAGACCGTGAATCTGAGCCCAGCCCGTCATGCCGGGACGTACCTGGTACTTCACCATGTAGAGGGGCACCGTTTCCCGGAAGCGCTCCACGTAGTAGGGAATCTCCGGTCGAGGACCTACGAGGCTCATGGTTCCCGTAAGCACATTCCACAGCTGGGGAAGCTCGTCGATGCTTACCTTGCGGAGAAAGGCACCCAGCCACGTACGCCGGTCGTCCTCGGCTGATGACCACGCGGTGTCCTGCTCGTCATTGACACGCATGCTGCGAAATTTGTACATGGTAAACGGCTTTTTGTTCAGCCCGATCCGCTCCTGACGGAACAGCACCGGTCCGGGGCTGGAAAGCCGGATGGCAATGGCCAGAATAAGAAACAAGGGACTCAGGAGGACCAGCAAAAGTCCACTCACAACGATGTCAAACGTCCGCTTGATAAACGCGTTGGCCGGCTCATCCAGCGGCGTGGTGCGCAGCTGAATCAGCTTGAGGTTGCCCACCATGTCAATGGTGGGCCGGGTGGGAATCACATCGTTGTAGAAGGGGACCACGCTGATCTTCGTGCCGCACTTTTCACACACCTGGATGACGTCCACCGTTACACCCAGCTCATCGGGAGCGAGTGCCAGGATGACCTCGTCGATGCCCGCATCGTGCAGACGGCTTTCCAGTTGCTCCAGCATCCCCTTGGCCGGTGCCAGACATTGTTCCACATGGATGCCCAGTGTCGGGTCGGCCTGCACATTCTCCACATAGCGCCGCGCCAACTTTCCACTGCCTATCACCAGCATATGCTTGAGATTGTACCCCCGCGCGCGCACTCGCCGCAGCAGCCACCGAACCGTGGTGCGCTTGCCGATGAGCACCGCGCTGCTGGAGAGAAAGTATACAGCCAGCACGCCGCGCGAAAAGTCCTGCAGGCGGAACACAAACAGCGCTGAAGCAGCCGTGGCCAATGCGATGGCGTTTCCTGCCACGATGCGTCCGGACTCCCGTCCTGCTCTGTGTACGCGGCTGGTGTGATAGACGCGGAGCAGCGAAAGCAGGAAAACTGTCCAGATCGCATAGATTACCGCGGCCAGTATGCCTCTTGCGTTCAGGCTGCTCAGCGCCGCCATGTTGCCTTTTGTGTTTCTGATTACATCCAGCCACAGCCACGATGCAAACAGATAACACAGCACAATTAGCATGCCGTCTGACAATAGGTTCAGGCGGTTCAGGGTTTTTTGGTTCCTGTGAATCATCAATTTCGTCCTTTATCTATCCGTTTTGCAGGTGCCAAGCACAGCGTATAAATCAGCTTGAGCACCCGGAGCCGCGCATCCCCCAGCTTACACGACCGATAAGCTCCGCTTTTGCTCATTAGGCCAACTTCCCAAAGGATTACTCCGTTCGGTCACATGGCCCGTTTTGACATCCAGCCGTCCATGCGGTCGGCGTCTCGCAGTGCCTTCCCCAGGCGTGAGCAGCCTGGACCTGGCATGGGTCAGAAAGGGGTTATTTTCCGGAACGCGGCTTCCCGCTGACTTCTGGTATGTAAGCAGCATTCGCCAGATGTACTCACCTGGCGTCAGCCACATGATTTGCGCATCAGCCCGTTCCCTACACAGCTGGAAAGCAACAAAAGACTTTCCCGCAGCGGTGGAGCGAAGGAGCGCCGCCTTGCCGGTAAGAGAAAGCATGTCGTTTGCCACCTGATATGCAGTTTTGTTATGCGCATGGAGTTCGATCAATAGATCGTCTGTACTTCCTTTTGTTGGACTGAAAAAAGAAAATGCTTCGCCATCCACGGCGTTCAGGCCGAGGCATCGGGCGAATATGTGGGACAGTCCCCGCCACTGCGAAAGGTTCAGCATCTGACGCGGCGCTGTCCTTTGCCGAAACGGCGGCTTCTTTGGCAGAGCGTTCTGCCCGAAAAACCGCCGTTCTGCGGTTTTTCTTTTCCGAACATAAGGGAAAAGAAAAACGGGAATGTTGCCCAAAGTAGTCCCTTTTGTGGCAACATGAGCGGGCTGGATCAACTGGACCCATTCCTACTCATACATCGTTAAATATACACGAATCAAAATGGAATGTCAACTGCTGTCAATGACCGGAAAAGCCAACCAAATCATGGATTGTGTCCCCTTTTTTCTGGCACGTCTCATCAGAAAAAAGACATCCTGAAACAGGCCGACAACAAGGGTGCTGTTACGAGAAGCTTCCTTAAATATTCATACCGGAGAAAAGACGGATGCGATGAAGAATGACATGGCATCGGCAAGATTCCGTTGGGACGGAGGCGTGATGTCGGATAGAGCTTTCGCCAGCACTGAATAGGACGGGGAAATGTTGGCTCTTTTGAGTTGTGAGGCGTCTTGAGCGATACCTGCTCGCTGACATGGTCAGAGATCGACTGGGACCGAAAGGCGCGGGTGATCCGGCGCATGGTTCGGCGGGAGGCACGGGCCGGGTGTTTGGAGAACGGTGGTAGCAAGCAGGGCAGCTCTTATAAGAAGCTGCAAAAATCACCCGGGTCAGCGTCATGCTGAACGCAAGCTTTTTCTCCCTGCAGATGCCTTGTCTTATGTACTTTCAGCATAGC
>OGYF01000597.1_pt1 | contig 35824 bp, 35 predicted proteins | sample 1576451 | NCBI WGS metagenome assembly OGYF01 (sample SAMEA3541505, study PRJEB24748) | human gut metagenome | biome: human gut; feature: human-associated habitat; material: faeces | place: China | collected 2012
TTGACTGGAATCAGATTATGGACATGGGCCTTGACTTTTTTAGAAATGGTGCGGGCAATGTACTGGATTCGACAATTACAGTAGCAAGAAATATTGTAAGTGGAATCGCAACCTTTTTTATCGCGTTTGCGTTCGCTATTTATGTCCTGATGCAAAAAGAAAAGCTGCGCAGACAGGCAAAGACCGTGCTGTTTGCCTTTGTCAGAAAGGGAAGGGCAGAAGCGGCCTTGGAGGTATTCTCCCTTACTTACCAAACATTTTCAGGCTTTTTGACGGGACAGTGCGTAGAGGCTCTCATCTTGGGCAGTATGTTTGTCGTGGCCATGACGGTTTTGCAGCTTCCCTACGCGCTTCTGATCGGGATTTTGATTGGATTTACAGCGTTGATCCCGATTTTTGGAGCTTTTATTGGCTGTATTGTAGGAGCTTTTCTAATTTTTATAGAAGATCCGATAAAAGCGTTGATTTTTATAGCGTTATTTCTGATCCTTCAGGAAATCGAAGGGGATCTGATCTATCCCCATGTGGTAGGGAAGTCTGTAGGGCTTCCGTCTATCTGGGTGCTGGCCGCGGTCAGTATAGGCGCCAGTCTTATGGGAGTTGTAGGAATGTTGATCTTTATACCGATCGTATCGGTAATTTACGCTTTATTCAGGGAAATCGTCTTAATAAAGCTGAAACAAAGACATATAGATCCGGCGGACATCAATTAGGGCCGGGGGATTTTTAAAAATCCCCCGGCCCTAATTGAAAATCAGATTAATAATTTTCTACTTTTCTCTCAAAATATGCCTTTGGATGCGCGCATGCAGGACATACTTCAGGAGCTTCCTCGCCAATATAAATATATCCGCAGTTATTACACTTCCATCCTAAGGGAGCGTCTCCTTTGAAAGTGTTTCCAGCTTTATAGCTTTCCAGAAGTTTGTTGTAGCGTTTCTCATGTGCGGCCTCAACTTCTGCGACACGCTCAAATTTCACAGCCAGTTCTTCAAATCCTTCTTCCCTTGCTTCTTCAGCCATCCGTTTGTACATGTCCGTCCATTCATAATTCTCGCCGGCAGCGGCGTCAGCTAAATTTTCAGCTACATCGCCAATTCCATGGAATTCTTTAAACCACATTTTTGCGTGCTCTTTTTCCTGATTCGCGGTCTCTTCAAAAATGTTGGCCATCTGAACGTAGCCGGCCTTTTTAGCGGCAGAAGCGTAGAATGTGTATTTGTTGCGAGCCTGAGACTCTCCTGCGAAGGCGTCCATAAGGTTCTTTTCTGTTTTGGTTCCTGCATATTTTGACATATCAGATCCTCCTATTGTATTTGAAATTGTCCGGATTCTATTCGATAAAACATTGAGGTAAAGCGTCAAGCCAAGGCAGCTCGAAAGCAAAAGCTTCCTCGCTGTCGGCTGTCGCAGTGTCATAGCCTTAGGGTAAAGCGTCAAGCCAAGGCAGCTCGAAAGCAAAAGCTTCCTCGCTGTCGGCTGTCGCCGAATACTAACCTATATAGCGCACGCCTCTGACAAGTAAACTTGTCGAGGCGTACTCATATAGCTTAGTGCTTGGCTTGTAGCTTAGCCAAAGTATCTCTTTAACAGGCCTTCGAAGGCTTTTCCGTGACGAGCTTCGTCTCTTGCCATCTCGTGAACAGTGTCATGGATTGCATCCAGGTTTGCGGCTTTCGCACGTTTTGCGAGATCAAATTTGCCAGCGGTAGCACCATTCTCAGCATCTACTCTCATCTCAAGGTTCTTCTTAGTGCTGTCTGTTACAACTTCACCAAGCAGCTCCGCGAATTTAGCAGCGTGCTCTGCTTCTTCGTAAGCAGCTTTCTCCCAGTACAGTCCGATCTCCGGATATCCTTCTCTATGAGCGACTCTTGCCATAGCTAGGTACATTCCGACCTCAGAACATTCACCTTCAAAGTTTGCTCTCAGATCAGCCAGGATATCTTCGCTAACGCCCTGAGCTACTCCTACAACGTGCTCCGCTGCCCATTCTCTGTCGCCTGTCTGCTCTTTGAATTTCTCAGCCGGCGCATGGCAAACTGGACATTCAGCCGGTGCGGCATCTCCTTCATGAACATAACCACATACAGTACATACAAATTTTTTCATAGTTAATCTCTCCTTTTCTTTTTGATTGTTATTATCAATTTTAATATTAGTAATTATTACTGATATTAAAATAGCATACTTACCGATAAATGTCAATCGATATTTTGGATTTTTTTCTCTTTTTTATTTTCTATACATTCCTGACAAGTACCATAGAAAAGCGTTGTGTGAGAATCAATATTTCCATGAAAATACTTGTCTGCCAGTTGGTTTATTTCTTCCATATATGTGGAATCTAATTTCAAATCAAAGACTTTACCGCAGGAAGTACAGACTACATGATAATGAGGATCTGTACGTCCGTCAAAACGGTCTCCGCCATGAGGAGTCGTGATCTTGACTGCCTCGCCCATATCTGCTAGCAGATTTAGATTTCGATATACAGTTCCAAGACTGATGCGTGGAAATTCTTTACGTACATGGAGATATACGGTATCGGCGGTAGGGTGGTCAGCGGTACTCATCAGATATTCTTTGATAGAAGCGCGCTGACGACTATATTTCAGTGTGCCCATAGGTTACCTCCCTTCGATAATAATAATTGTTACTATAATTAGTATAGTTTTATATTCCGACTTTGTCAACAACAAAATTGAAAATGTAACAAATCGTAATATTTTAATAGGAAAAACTTGTATTTTTTTCAAAAATCAGGGAATAATATGACGAGAAAAACTAGTAAAAATGCCTTGACTTTGCATAGACAAGTGATATAATAAATCCGTAACATATGTAACAATTCTGTAATATTTACAAAAGATAAGAAAACATAAACATTAAAGGAGGGAGTTTATGGGTTCTATTCTTAAAAAAGGATTGTTCTTGGTTACTTTCTCAGGGGCTGTCCTGGCGCTCCCGGCCAAGGTCCAGGCCTCTGAACCGGTCACTGCCGATATCATGCCAAGTGTGGGTATTGAGGAGGTATTAAGTGATTGTTATTCTTCTGGTAAGGAGATAGACGCTTCCGACTATCTGGTGCCGACAGAGAAGGGTGAGTATTTAGATATGGCGTTTGCCAACGTAGAGACATTTCTTTATATCAGAAGTGAACCTACGAAGGAGAGCGCGTGGGTCGGAAAGTTATATCCTGATTATGCGGCGAAGATCGCGGGCCCTGTAGGCGAATGGACAAAGATACAATCTGGTTCCGTAGAAGGGTATGTATATTCTGAATACATTATAATAGGAAATAACGCCGAGCAAAAGGCACAGGAGATTATAGAGGAAACGGGCGGAGAAGATCCGGAAGAAGCGTTTACTTATGCGGAGTCAAAAGAAGAGGAAGAGGCCCGTCTTGCCAGAGAGGCAGAAGAAGCCCGCAGAAAAGCGGAGGAAGAAGCGAAAGAAAAGGCTGGTACAGGACAGGCTGTCGTAGACTATGCATGTCAGTTTATTGGCAATCCATATGTCTGGGGAGGGACAAGCTTGACCAATGGAGCGGATTGTTCCGGATTTGTCCAATCTGTTTTTGCTCATTTTGGAATCCAGCTTCCACGGACTTCAGCGGAAATGCGAAATGCAGGGGCAGCCGTCAGCTATAGTGAAGCAATTCCGGGAGATATTATTTGTTATGACGGACACGTAGGAATCTATATGGGTGATGGTCAGATCGTAAACGCTATAAACAGCGCAAAAGGAATTGGCATAATATCCGCGACCTATACCGATATTATTACCGTGAGAAGATTGCTCTGAAAATATCCCGGTTAAAATACCGGGATATTTCTTGTTAAAGAATAGTAAAGTTGAATCTTATACAATTTGTACAAAAATGTAAAAAAAAATATGAAAATGTAAAATTTTGGAAATTGAACTTATCCAAGTTATCCACATAAAAACTGCCGAAAAAGGTGGAAAAAGTCTTGATTTCACATTTTTATCCACATTATCCACATAAAAATATAGAAATTTGGTGGATTATTTGAGGGAAATAAAAGAACAAACGTTTTGTGGAGTTATAATAAATTTAGTGGTTTGTCGAAAAAAAAAGAAAAAAATATTGACATTTGAGAAGTCAAATATTAGAAAGAAATTGTTTTAAAATGTTTACACAATGAGAAAAAGCGATTATAATGAAAACACTGAGAAGAAAGGAGGAATTAAAATGGCTCAGGTTTCTAAAGATATGACGATTGGAGAACTGTTGAACATGAATCCTGAAGTAGCTCCGATCCTTATGGAAATCGGAATGCACTGCCTTGGCTGCCCGGCCTCTCAGGGAGAGTCTTTGGCGGAGGCTGCTATGGTACATGGAATAGACGCTGATTTGTTAGTAGAGAAGATCAATGCATTTTTGAATGCATAGAAAAATAAAAAGCTCCGCCTGAATCATTCCAAAATTGGAATTCCGATCAGGCAGAGCTTTTTTATTGCGGACCATTTTAAATAACCGCCAGTTTCTGAACAGCATTGGAAGATACCAGAACTTCGCAGTGTTCTTCCAGAAAAGCCAGCGTGGCGCCGGAAGCCTTCTCCAGTGTGCCGTATTCTGTCAGCATGTTGCAGATTCGATTAAAATCTTGGTTCGAGTAATCAGACTGGGTCAATGCCAGGATATAGACATCTTCATCATGGTCTTTATACAAAGTATTGGAACCATTGTACATCCTATTGAGCAGATGAACTGCCTGCAAGACATTGTCCATTGTTGGAAATGAGAACAGGCGGAGAGCCGCCTTGCGCACTTCCGAGTCTTCCTTTTCCGATGAGTCTTTCGCTGTATCAGCAGCATTTATCTTTTCTTTGACTTTCCCAAGCAGATTCAAGAGGGTTTCAGCCCCCTCCAGTTTCTGAAGGGCTTCTTTTTTTCTTTGGTCATTTTCGCCGCCGGGAGATGGGGCGAATTTTGAAAATCTGGTATCCAGTTCCTCTGGATCCTCGACTTTAGTGATTATCAGAACAATTGAATCGGAAGATGCGGGAATCGCCTCGATCATCAAAGGAATATCCTCTGCCTCAAATCCAAATTCAAAAGCTGCCTGTTGCATCATATCATGGAAAAGTGATTTTGCTTTTTCGGTCCCGTAAGCCAGTTCGCTCAACTGAAGCTGGCGTTCGGCCAAATCAGCACGTGTGAGAGTACAGCGTATCTGATTCTCGTTGAGTTTCTCAATCTTCATATTCATCACTTCCTTCTAGTTTAGTATAGCATAGATAATAAAGGATGTTAAATAAAATATATATAAAATAAAAAAGTGCTTGCGCGGCCGGAACCTATCATATATAATGACGTTACTAGAAGATAGCTTTCCCTGATAACTACGTTCTTAGAACAAAGGAGGGCGGCTTTTTTACAAAACTTCTCAATGTAAGATCTATTTATATCAAAAACTGTCTTATAGAAACTCAATGGTACCAAATCAGGTACAAAGATCACACAGACAATCAGAACAGCAGGAAAACAAAAAATTATGACAATGCGGACTATCTTCTTAGTCTTACCGCGTATCAAAAGGTGTTTGATGTATCACGATATCACAACTTCCTTCTATTTCTTTCGATATGCGGTTTAGAATGTGGTTATCACTTCAAGAGCATTGAGAAGGAGGATGCGCCATGGATGGGCATCAGGAGAGAGAAGCGCAGACGCTTTTCAACGAGCTGACAAATTATGAAAGGAAGGGGGTGGGAATCATCCTGGATGGTCTGCCGGCGAGCCCTATGCAGGTCGTGCGGGCGCATATGATCCAGGAAGACGCCGTTTACATGCGGGACTATGTGATGGATGAAGATGGAGATGTAAAAGAATTGTATTTCCATGACGTAAAAGAAAAGAATAGAATGTAGATACCCCTCAAAGAATGTCAAAAAATTAATGACGTAGCATATAATTGTTGGTATAATAAGGTCTAGTAGGAGGTGCAGCATGGAAGAAAGAGACAAGAGAAGCCGCACAACTTCGGACCGGACAAGCAGAAGCCGGACAGCCGGAAGAAGCGCGGGACAGGGTTCTGCCCGGCGTGTAAGACCAGCGACTGACCGACAGAACCAGAATCGGCAGACAGATGACCGGCAGGTTAAGAACCGGCCGTCTAAGAGCAGAACGGTCAGATCAGGCGCCGCAAGACGGCCGGTATCCAGAAAACCACAGTCAAGAAGAAGAAGAAAAAGAAATCTTACCATCAAGATCATTCTTTTAGTCATATTAATAGCAGCAGCGGTCATTGGCGCGTTTTTGTGGAAGAGATACAGCCCTTCAAAAGAGCAGGCCAATCTTCAAGAATATTATGGAATAGAGCAAGATGGACAGTTAGCTGTTGTGGTAAATGACCAGATTACAGAACCTCAGGGGATGATCTCTGACGGGAAGGCATATCTGCAGTATGAAGTCGTGAGAGACTATGTGAACAGCCGTTTTTACTGGGATCCAAGTGAAAATATTTTGTTATATACACTGCCAAACGATATGGTTTCTGTAGAAGTGGGAAGTACGGATTACAGCGTTTCAAAAAATAAAAACAGTGAAGACTACGTTATTTTAAAAACGGAAGGAAGTACAGCATATATTGCTCTTGACTTTATCCAGAAGTATACGAACATGGAATATGAAGTATACGACGATCCTCAGCGTATTGTCATTAAGAATGACTGGGGAGAGACGACCGTCGCGGAAGTAAAAAGAGATACGGCGGTACGGTACAGGGGAGGCGTAAAAAGCCCGGTATTGACGGAGATCTCTAAGAATGACGAAGTTATGATCCTTGAAAGTGAGGAAAATTGGAAGAAAGTTCTTACCAGTGACGGATTCGTCGGTTATGTGAAAAACAGCGCTCTGCGAAAAGAAGAGACAAAAGATATCACCAGAGAATTTGAAGAACAAGAGTTTACCAACATTTCCAAAGATTATACCATTAATCTGGCATGGCACAACGTGACGAACAGCGACGCGAATAGCACGGTGCTGCAAAGGATCGCGGAGACAAAAGGACTTACGACGATCGCTCCGACCTGGTACCATGTGGGGGATACGGAAGGAAATCTGGAATCCATTTCGTCTTCGGAATATGTGAATTATGCCCATCAGGCGAATATTGAAGTCTGGGCGGCGGTAAGAGATTTTGACGGAGGCATCGACTCCTATGAGGAATCCTTGGAATTACTCAGCTCAACCTCCAGTCGGGAGAATCTGATCAATCAGCTGATCGCGGATGCCCTTCAGACAGGAGTTGACGGGATCAACGTGGATTTTGAGAGGATCTCTGAGGAATGCGGAGAACATTATATCCAGTTTATCCGGGAACTGTCCGTGCGATGCAGACAGAACAGCCTGGTCCTTTCCGTAGATAATTATGTTCCAATGGGACATAATATGCAATATGACCGCAAGGAACAGGGGATTGTGGCAGATTATGTGATCATTATGGGATATGATGAGCATTATGCCGGATCACCGGAGGCGGGCTCTGTTTCTTCGTATAATTACGTAAAAGAAGGAATCGAGGCAACTTTGGAAGAAGTGCCGAAAGAAAAGGTGATCAGCGGAATCCCGTTCTTTACCCGCCTGTGGCAGGAAACGCCTAAGACGGAGGAGGAACTGGCAGAAGATGCGGGAACCGATGCGGCCGAATATACCATGAATGTAACGAGCGAAGCGCTGGGAATGTCCGCCGCGCGGGCCGCGGTGGAAGAAGCCGGAGCAGAGCTTACATGGGATGAAGAGACGCAGCAGAACTATGCGGAATGGACGGTAGACAGCGCAACTTATAAGATATGGATGGAAGATGAAAAGTCCATTGAGGCCAAGCTGCAGCTCATGAAGGAAAATGAGCTGGCAGGTACCGCGGCATGGGCGCTGGGACAGGAAGATTCCAGCATTTGGGATCTGATCCTGCAATACGTAAATTAAATAAAATGCCTCCGGCAGTCATATATTTAACAGACAGAGACTGTCGGAGGCATTTTTTTGAGAAAAAAAGCAGAGTTGGTCATTTTGATCCTTTTGATCGCCGGTCTGATCCTGACCGGAAGAAATCTTGGAGAATACGTATCGTCAGGCAAAGTGGAATCCAAGGAGAAGAAGATTGTCATCGATGCGGGACACGGAGGCAGAGATCCGGGAAAGGTAGGCGTTAATGAGATCCAGGAGAAAGATATTAACTTGGCGATTGCCCAAAAGATTCGCGAAAAGCTGGAGGAAAAGGGAATTACAGTCATCATGACCAGAGAAAAAGACGAAACGCTGGCTCCAGAAGGGAGCGCCAACAAACAGGTGGAGGATATCAAGAAACGAGTGAAGATCATTGATGAGGCCGCCCCTGCGCTGGCAGTCAGTATCCATCAGAACAGTTATCATGAATCAAGTGTGCAGGGGGCGCAGGTATTCTATTATAAACATTCAAAAGAAGGAGAAGAAGCGGCGGAGATCATGCGGGAGGCGCTTTTGGCGGCGGACCCGGGAAATACCCGCGAGTCAAAAGCCAATGATACATACTATCTTCTGCGAAGGACAGAGACGCCTACGATCATTGTAGAATGTGGATTCTTGAGCAATCCTGAGGAAGCGGAGAAGCTTAGTACAGAAGAATATCAAGAGAAGCTGGCGGAAGCGGTGACAGCGGGAATCGAAACTTGTCTCGCTGAGTAGACTGTAGTATAATGATTGCCATGGAGACAATCATTAAAAAAATCGAAGATTTACAAACAGATAAAGAAATAATCGAGAAAGCAGGAGAAATTTTAAAACAAGGAGGCCTGGTGGCGTTTCCTACGGAAACTGTCTATGGGCTGGGAGCGGATGCGCTGAATGAAAAGGCGGCGGAGAAAATTTACGCGGCGAAAGGGAGGCCGTCGGACAATCCGCTGATCGTTCATATTGCCAGGATAGAAGATCTGCCCGAGATTGCGGAGATGATTCCGGCCGAGGCCGAGGTTCTCGCGGAAAAATACTGGCCTGGCCCACTCACTATGATTTTTGAGAAGACAGATATTGTCCCCTATGGGACAACAGGAGGACTGGATACAGTGGCTGTGCGGATGCCAAGCAGCCATATCGCCCGCGAAGTGATCCGGGCCGGCGGAGGTTTTATTGCGGCGCCAAGCGCCAATACTTCCGGAAGGCCAAGTCCTACGATGGCGCAGCATGTAGAAGAAGACCTGACCGGAAAGATCGATATGATCATCGATGGCGGAATGGTAGAGATCGGCGTGGAATCCACCATCCTGGATATGACGGTATCGCCGCCGATGCTTCTAAGGCCCGGCGCAGTGACAAAAGAGATGTTGGAAGAGCAGATCGGCCCGGTGACAGAGGATGCGGCAAGCATCTCCGCTGACAGCAAGAAGGCTCCGAAGGCGCCGGGGATGAAGTACCGGCATTACGCGCCAAAGGCGGATCTGAGTATTGTAGAAGGTCCGGTAGAATTGGTGATCGAGGCCATCAATGGGATGGCCGCGGAACGGATTTCCCAAGGATACAAGGTAGGGATCATAGGAACAGAAGAGACGTTAGGGCGCTACCGCCAGGGAAAAGTAAAATCTATCGGAACACGGGAGGATGAGGCGACGATCGCAAGCCATCTCTACGCGATCCTGCGGGAGTTTGACCATGAGCAGGTAGATTATATATACAGTGAGTCATTTGCCAGAGGCGGGATTGGGAACGCGATCATGAACCGCCTTCTAAAGGCAGCAGGACATCATGTGATAAATATTTAAAAATGAGGAGGAAGAGGGATGGCGAAGGTACAGATTATGGATCATCCGCTGATCCAGCACAAGATTACGTATATCCGCAGAGAAGAGGTGGGTTCCAAAGAGTTCCGGGAGATTGTTGGTGAGATCGCCGCGCTGATGTGTTACGAGGCTACCAGAGATCTGAAGCTGCAGGACGTAAAGATCAAGACGCCTATCTGTGAGATGGTAGGAAAGGAGCTCAGCGGAAAGAAACTGGCGGTTGTTCCGATCCTGCGCGCGGGAATCGGTATGGTAGACGGGATCCTGAATATGATTCCGGCGGCAAAGGTTGGGCATATCGGTCTGTACCGCGATCCGGATACCTTTGAACCGGTAGAATACTTCTGTAAACTTCCGGCAGATTGTGATGAAAGAGAAGTCTTTGTGGTGGATCCAATGCTTGCCACAGGAGGATCCAGTGTGGCCGCGATCCAGATGCTAAAGGAGAAGGGAGTCAAGCATATCCGGTTTATCTGTATCATCGCCGCGCCGGAAGGAGTTGAGCGGATGACGAAAGAACATCCTGATGTGGACCTGTATATCGGAGCGCTGGATGACCATCTGAATGAGCACAAGTATATCGTGCCGGGCCTTGGAGATGCGGGAGATCGGATATTCGGCACAAAATAGGATGCGAAGGGAGCGGCGTTTATGGGAAACAAAAGAAATGACTATATCAGCTGGGATGAATATTTTATGGGAGTGGCAATGCTGTCTGGGATGCGCTCAAAAGATCCAAATACACAGGTAGGCTGCTGTATCGTAAGCCAGGATAACAAGATCTTGTCTATGGGATACAACGGACTTCCGACAGGCTGCTCTGATGATGAGTTTCCATGGGTAAGAGAAGGAGAAGATCCGTTAAAGACAAAATATGTCTATACGGTCCACAGTGAGCTGAACGCGATTCTGAATTACCGGGGCGGGAGTCTGGAAGGGGCGAAGCTCTACGTTTCCCTGTTTCCCTGCAATGAGTGCGCGAAAGCGATCATTCAAAGCGGGATCAAGGAGGTGATCTTCGACAGCAACAAGTATGAAGATACTCCGTCGGTCCAGGCTTCTATGCGGATGTTTGATGCCGCGGGCGTGCGGTATCACCAGTATCACAGAAGCAGCCGAGAGATTACGATCAAGCTGTAAATGTATATTCTAAAAGAGCTGGCGCCAAATGGCGGCAGTTCTTTTTTTGCGCCCAATATTTCTTTAAGAGAAAAATAAGTGGAAATTTAGAGATAAAGAAAGATACATCATGATTATATGAAAAAATAATTGCACAATAAGAAAATGGCAAGTATAGTAGGAGAGTATAATTCGAAAAAAGAAAACAAAAGAGGTGACGTATGGAAGAAAATCGTATCTACAAAAAAGCAGTCAGCAAAGAAGCCTTTATTTTTCTGTTCTTTTTCCTGATCATTTTTGGGAGCCTGGGATGGAAAATGGGCGCGGCAAATATGCTTCAGACAATGATGAACACGGCATACAAGCTATTATTGGAGACCGTTTTCAATATTATGGCGATCGCGGTCATGGCAGGAGCGCTTTCTGGAGTCCTATCGGAATTCGGCGTGATCGCTCTCTTGAATAAACTGCTCTCACCACTGATGAAACCCCTCTATAACCTTCCCGGGGCGGCTACCGTTGGGATCATGACGACGTATCTCTCCGACAATCCGGCCATCTTAAGCCTGGCGGAAGATAAGAACTTCCGGAGATACTTCCGCAAATATCAGCTTCCCGCCTTAACGAACTTGGGGACAGCTTATGGAATGGGGCTGATCGTTACAACCTTCATGCTGGGGATCAGTTCTGGCGGAGAGAACTTTGGGATCGCGGTACTGGTGGGAAACCTGGGAGCGGTTGTGGGAAGTATTGTCAGCGTAAGGATCATGATGTTTTTCACAAAGAAAGAATTTGGTACACAAGAATGGTGTATCCCGCCAGAAAAAGGAGTGTCTGTGGAAGATGCGCTGAACCGCAGAGAGATCCGCAAAGGAAGTATTGGGGGGCGTCTGCTGGAAGCGTGCCTGGACGGAGGAAAAAGCGGAGTAGATGTGGGGATGGCCATTATTCCCGGTGTGCTGGTGATCTGTACCCTGGTCATGATGCTCACCAACGGGCCGGGAGAAGGCGGAGCTTATACGGGAGCGGCTTATGAGGGAGTAGCGCTTCTGCCATGGATCGGTGATAAGCTGAACTTTATTCTGGAACCATTGTTTGGTTTCTCTTCCTCATCAGCCATCGCGGTACCGGTGACGGCTCTTGGAGCGGCGGGAGCGGCCATTGGCCTGGTTCCGGATATGGTAAGCGAAGGACTTGCCCACGCAAACGATATCGCGGTATTTACCGCGATGTGTATGTGCTGGAGCGGTTATCTGAGCACCCACGTGGGAATGATGACTGCCTTAAAAGTACCTCATTTAACAGGCAAGGCGATCATCAGCCACACGATCGGAGGAGCCTGCGCGGGAATTGCCGCGAACTTCCTGTTTCAATTCTTTACATTGATCTTATAAAAAAGATGTGCAGACATAAAAAACAGGCCGGCTTTATCATTGAGCCAGCCTGTTTTTTATCCCATCTTTGCCTGTCTTAAGAGAAACTGATATCTTTTCCAAGCCGCGTTTCCCCGAAAGATATAACAGTCGATCAGGTCAGGGTCAGACGCATTTTGAAAATTATTATAGGCGTCCTCGATCTCCTGCTGTACCTGGGCGATCTCCTGGACGAGAGAATCATCGCTTCTGCCAAGGAGTCTTTTGTACACGTCTGCATCTGCGTTATTTTCCCTGCGGAATAGTTTCATGAGCCACCTCCATGACGCCAAATCTTTGCCGTCCTTTTTTTACCTAGTATAGGCAATTTTTAGAATAAAATACCAAGATAGGAGATATATATGGATAATAAGAAAGAAGGAAGGAACGCATAAATGTCTGATCACTGGTCCCATGTTGTGGTTAATTTCCTGGTTCGGGCGGTTTTGGGAATGGCTTTGATCTTTTTTATCAATCAATTTTTGGGAACAAAGGGAGTTTCCTTACATGTCGGCCTGAACCCGCTGACCTTCTGCGCTTCCGGTATATTTGGCGTGCCGGGCGTGGCGCTGCTTTACGGGATTACTTTTTACCAGGGATTATGACTCCTGGTAAGCCAGACTGCAGAAATATCCGTCGGGTGCGGAAATAGAACGCAGCTTCCATTGGGCGGCATCGACGGCGCTCTCCGTGATAAGAAAAAGATCCGCAGTCTGGGACGGGCTGATACAGAAGGAATCCGGCGCTGTGTGGAATCCGGTGCCCAGACCTTTTAGAAATGCTTCCCGCAGGGTCCACAGCTGAAAGAAATAGGAGGTCCGCGCCTGGGAAGGCAGGGAGGCAAGTCGTCCGGCCTCTTCCGGGTGATAAAAACGTTCTGCTATGGCCAGGGATTTTACGGAAGAGCGGACTTTTTCAATGTCGATCCCTACAGGAGAGGAAGCAGAGAAGGCGAGAGCTGCATATTCTCCAGAGTGGGACAGGCTGAAATGGACCGGTCTGTGTTGGCGGCCGTGAGGATAGGAAAGAAAAGGTTTCCCGTATTCATTTGATGAGAATATCAGATCCTGAGGCGGACAGGCCAGGTATGAGGCAAGAATCCTGCGAAGGGCAGCGTGGGACATAAGGTAACGCTGACGGTCTTCGGGTTTGGAAAAGCGGGCGGCTCTTTTTTGTTCTTCAAGGGACAAATATTTGAAATCTGTACCTTCCAGATTGCTGTTATGAATGGGAAGCAGCCAGATATGGATTTCCCCCGGCGCGGTCAAGGATGGCGAGATGGCCGGATCAAAGGAAGAAAAAAGAGTGAGGTTCATGAAAAGGCTCCTTTCCAGAATAGCATCACAATTGTTCCGGATTTATTATAGCTTTAAAGGGAGAGATTGTATAGAAAAAACGGGGAAAATGTTCAGAAAATATTTAAATATTTGATATTTTATAGACGAATAGATATAATAACAGGTATAGTAATAAAGTGGACAAAAGAAATGAAGTTGGTGTGTAATGAGAGCGATTTTTGAAACCAAAACTGAAAATGCAATCTCTGCACAATATATCCAGTATACGAAAATATTACAAATGCCGGCGTACGAGCTTCGTGGGATGATTCATGAAGAGATGAATGAAAATCCATTTCTTGAGATTTCCGAAGCAGGCTGGGGGGGGGGGAAAGAGCCCCTTTGGATGGAGGCTGCCCCAAATCCTGGACGGAGGGAAGCAGATTCAGACTGGGATGCGTATTATGGTTCTGTAGGCCTGTATGGAAGAGAAGAGACGCTGGCGGATTATCTGATCTCGCAGCTAAAGATAAACGATGCACAGCTTAGAAATATAGTAGTTTATATGATCCATCTGTTGGATGATGACGGCTGGCTGAGGGAGCCTCTTGAGGATCTCGCCAAGGAGCTTCAGATTTCCTATGAACTGGCAGATAAAGCGCTAAAGACGATACAGGGACTGGATCCCTGCGGTGTGGGAGCCAGAAGTCTCGCGGAGTGTCTGTGTCTGCAGTTAAAGCAGACTGATCAATCGGTAGAGTCTCTGTGTATGCGGATCATACAGGAGCATCTTCCAGAGCTGGGGAAGAAAAAATACGCGGCCATCGCCAAAAAATTAGGCGTCCATAAGAAGGATATAGAGGCTGCCGCCGCAGAGATCTATCGATTGAATCCAAAACCAGGACATGAATTTGCCGAAAAACCGGAGACCAGATACGCAGTGCCGGAAGTGGCAGTATATTCAGATGAGGAAGGGATGAAGATATCCTTAGTACGTGGGATTCTTCCAGAAATTCGTCTGAATCAGGAATATATCTCTTTGTTAAGACAAACAAAGGATCAGGAAAGCAAGGCATACATACAGGAATATCTTCCGCGGGCGAAGAAATGGAATGATTTTGTGTCAAGGAGAAATTCTACGCTTTTGAAAGTGGTAAGAGACATCGTGTCCTGGCAGCATGAATTCTTTGAGAGGGAAGATGGAGAGGTCGTGCCGATGACACTGGCTGATATTGCCGCGATGGAAGATATGCATGAAGCGACTATCAGTCGTACGGTCAATGAAAAATATATTATAACGGAGAGGGGGATCTATGCATTGGAAGACTTCTTTTCCCGGGCGGTATCTATGCTGCAGGACGGAGAGCAGCTTTCCGCCAAGCAGATACAGGAAAAGATCAAGAAGATCCAGAAGGAGTATCAAGGGGATAAACATCTGTCAGATCAGAAGATCGCGGATATACTCAAGTCACAAGGAATCCATATAGCAAGAAGGACAGTGGCGAAGTATCGGAAACAGTACACATAAGAATACTTGGAGGGATATTACATGGCCATGGAAGAACTACTGTCACTATATCAAATGATTCTGAACAATCTGGAAGAACCAGTTTTCATTATGGACCGAAATGGAAGAACACTGGCTGCGAATGTGGCCACATATAAAATATATGGCTGCACAAAGAAGCAGTTTGAGCAGATGTATTCGTATACCAGCTATCTTTTTGAACATCATATCATTGATAAATGTGATTATCCAACGGTGATCCGAACAAAAAGTCCAACCGTAGAAATTATGCATTTAAAGAAAAAGAATGGCGAAGTCAAGGATTATTATGTGAAAAAAGTTCCTGTCTTTGATCCTATGGGAAATGTCAAATATATTGTCGGTTGGATGAAAGAAAAAGGGATTGTGAATGAATGTTATGAAAGACTGAACGGGACAAAAGGAGAGGTGTCACAGTCTTTGATCGTACAGTCCAATATGGAAAAGGAGCGTCCAATCATCTATCAGAGCAAGGCGATGGAACGGCTTTTTAAGATGATCGATAATGTGGCAAGGACCGATGCCCCGATCCTGCTTCTCGGAGAGACTGGCACCGGGAAGGAAGTAGTTGCCAACTATATCCATAAGCAAAGTCACAGAAGCAGTCAGGAAATGGTCGTGATCAACTGCGCGGCGATCTCTCAGGGATTATTTGAAACAGAGATGTTCGGCTATACGAAGGGCTCGTTTACCGGAGCTGATCCAGAAGGACGAGAGGGGATGATCGAGGCGGCGAATCGGTCTACCCTGTTTTTGGATGAGATCAACTCTCTGCCGCTGGAGCTTCAGGGGAAATTACTCCGAGTCCTGGAGCAAAAGGAAGTGAGACGGGTAGGAAGCAACCGGCCGATTTCTGTTGATTTTCGTCTTGTGGCGGCAACGAACGCAGATCTGGAGCAGCTGGTGGCGGACGGTAAATTCCGAAGGGATCTCTATTATAGGATCAATACCATATCTGCGACCATACCGCCGCTGCGGGAACGAAAAGAAGATATTGCGCCTCTCGCAAGTTATTTCCTGGATCGTTATTGTGACCGCTACGGAATGAAAAAGACGCTCACTGAAAAAGCGTTCCGCCAGATGTCCGAATATTCCTGGCCTGGAAATGTCCGAGAATTGAAACACATGATGGAAAGAGTGGTGCTTACCAGCGATGTGGATTCCGTGGAGATCCAGACCATAGGATTATCAAATATTGTCAAAAATTAATCAAAAAAGTGAAAATGGCACGAAAATTGCAAGCTTGTAGATAAGGAAATTTATTTTAATACCTTATCCAAGGTTGCATTTTTGTGTTTATAAGGAGGTATACAAATGAGTAATTGCACAAATCAATTTCCGAATCTGCTAAAACCAATCACCATTGGAAAGACCACTTTTAAAAACCGTATGGCGGTGGCGCCTATGGGCGGCGCTTATGGAAATCTTCAGGGCCCCCATGGGGAGTATTCAGATGCGGCGCTGGAGTATTTTCTGGAGCGGGCCAGGGGCGGCTTTGGAATTATTTTTGGGGGTGCGCTTTACCCGGACAATCAGGTAGATCCGTTTGACCCCAGCTTTTCTATCTTAGATCATGAAGTGGATTTTATGCGTGCCGGACTGCGCCTGAACGAAAAGTGCGGGTTCTATGGAACCAAGATCATTCAGCAGGTGTCCGTGGGTCTGGGACGGAATTATGAGGGACTCTATTCCTGTTCGGAGAATGAAGTGTGGGGGAACCCGGAAAAGACGAGCCCGGTCCTTACGAAAGACCAGATCAAAAAGAAGATCGACTGCACGGTCAGAGGTGCGGAACTAATGAAGAAGTCTGGGTTTGCCGGCGTGGAGATCCATGCGATGCACTGGGGATATCTTCTGGATCAGTTCACAATGGCAATCACCAATCACAGGCTGGATGAATATGGCGGCAACCTAGAGAACCGTATGCGGATCTGCAAAGAGATTGCGGAAGGAGTCCGTCAGACCTGTGGGGATAATTTTGTTCTTTCTATGCGTATGGGCTTAAAAAGCTATATTTCGAAACTGAATAACGAGGGCTTTGGCGAGAATGACGTGGAGGCCGGCCGTACGCTGGAGGAGTCTATTAAGATCGCGAAGATGCTGGAAGAATACGGGTATGATCTGATCAACGCGGACGTCGGCGTCTATGATACCTTCTATTATGCGGCGGCGCCCATGTATATGCCCCAGGGACATGTGATCCCGCTGGCGGCGGAAGTAAAGAAGAATGTAAATATTCCTATATTGTGCGGTTCTCGTATGAATGATCCGGAGATGGGAGAGAGAGCGATCGCAGAGGGCAAGATCGATGGAGTAGTCCTTGGCCGTCCGTCTATGGCAGATCCCTATTACGCTAAGAAGATCCAGATGGGAGTGCCGGAGAAGATCCGTCCATGTCTCGGATGCAATACTTGTATATACTCTATCTTCGACGGCGGTGAATGGGTGCATTGCGCGGTAAACCCGATCCTGCAGAGAGAGACTTACTACCATCTTGGAAAGGCAGAGGTGGAGAAAAAAGTTGCAGTGATCGGCGGAGGCGTTGCCGGAATGGAGGCAGCCCGCAGTCTGAAGCTCCGCGGCCATGAGGTGACGATCTATGAGAAATCCGATCACCTGGGAGGACTTCTGATCCCGGCTGGTTCTCACGAGTTTAAGAAAGAGATCAAACAGCTTGTAGAGTGGTATGAGGGAGAGATAAAAGCCCTGAACATTCCGGTGGAATTCAATGTCACCATGGATGCGCAAAAAGCAAAAGAATTGGGAGTAGACGCGATCGTATTCGCGACAGGATCGGCCCCGGTAGTTCCGCCGATCGAAGGAAAAGATCATCCGAAATGTAAAACAGGAGTTGAAGTGTTGACGAACCATCCAGAGCTGGGCAAGAAACTGGTCGTAGTAGGAGGCGGACTGGTGGGATGCGAGACCGCGATCGATTATGCGATGCAGGGACTGGATGTAACGGTTGTGAAAGGCTTGGATGAAGTTCTGGCGGGAAGCCCCATGATCTCACCATCCGTTCGTCAGATGATCCCGGACCTTATGAAGAAATACAATGTAAAGAAGAAGACTGGCTATATGATCCATGGAGTAAATGATGAAGGCGCGGTGGTAGTTCCATCAAAGGGCGGAGATCCAGAGGTAGTTCCGGCGGACACCGTGGTACTGTCCATCGGTATGAGAGCGATCCCGACATTTGAGAAGGAATTAGAAGGCTCAGGAATAGAGACCTACAGCGTAGGAGACGCCACCCGGGCGGGCAACGTGTACACATGTATCCACAGCGCTTACGATGTGGCGCGTACCATTTAAGAGATAGGAAAACAATGAAAAAAGAATTTATTACCAAAATTGATGTCGTTTCAGGGTATTTGGGATCAGGCAAGTCAACCTGGATCCGACACCTGGTAGAGGATCAGATCCAGGGAGAGAAAATTTTTCTTGTATTGAATGAATATGGGGAAGAGTCTTTGGAATCTTTGAAAGAGGCAGAGAATAATGAAGTGTCATTCATAGATGTAAATAGTGGAGGCTGTATTTGCTGCGGAGGAATGAATGATTTTCGGGAAACGCTGACAGAGAAGATCGCCTGGGAATGCCCTGACCGAGTCATAATCGAGACAGCAGGGACTGCGGTGCTTTCAAACGTTCTGTCTTCCATAGAAGCGGTCAGGAAAATGGGAAAGCGGAATGGGGATGAGATCTTGCTGGGGACGGCCTATACAATTGTCCATGGAAAGAAATTAAGGGTATATTATAAAAATTTGGGCTCGTTTTATGAAGATCAACTGCAAAACAGCAGCCATATCATTGTTACGCATATAGAGGACACCGCCGAGGAGGTGGCCAGACAGATCGTAGACAAAGTCAAAGAAATCAATCCGGCCGCAGTTGTTGAGAGATTACGGTAAAAGAAGAAAAGTACGGAGGTTTATAATGACTGCAGAAAAGACGATGGATTCCTTTGTTACACCGAAACTGACAATGAAACAATACATTTCCTATGGCCTGTCAAATTCTGGTGGAACAGTGGCGTTTTCTACACTGGCTTCTCTTGTGACCATTTTTTGGACGGACTATGCGGGGATTAGCCCCGTAGTCATCGCGCAGGTAGTCGCGATATCAAAAGTTCTGGACGCGATCTCCAACATTGTATTTGGTTTCCTGATCCAGCAGACCAAATCGAAATGGGGGCAGGCCAGACCGTGGATGCTGTGGATGGCAGTACCATTTTCCTTATCCTGCGTAGGCTGCTTCCTGGTCCCCAGCAGCGCGCCGGAGGTCGCGCAGTGGATCTATATTTTTATTGCCTATAATTTTACATGCACGATCTGCTATACAGCGGTGGATCTGGCAGAAGGCACCCTGTGTTCGCTGATGACCCGCGATCCGGCGGAAAGAGAGAAGCTGGGAAGTTACCGGCTGGGGCTGTGTACCATCGGTCATATCCTGGCTGGCGGGATGACTTTCCCGCTGATCCATCTCCTGGGCAACGACCAGACCGCGTGGATCCTGGTTATGGTGATCTGGGGAATTTATGCGGCAATCGTACATCTGCTCTGCTTCTTCAATTGTAAGGAAACGGTTCAGATCAAGGTGGAAGCCTATGTAAAAAGACCGCCGCTTTGGAAACAGATGAAGGCGCTGTTTCAAAATCAATACTGGTGGTGGGCATTTTTCTACTGGGGTTTATGGGCAACACAGTTTGCGCTGGTAGGGACCACTATGACATATTACTGCCGCTATATCCTGTTGAACGACAACCTATATACGATATTCTTTATCTCAGAAAAGGTTGTCTGGGGGATTTTTAATCTGGCCTTCCCGACGATCCGAAAGAAACTGGGCTGGACCATTCGAAAGATGATGGTGCTGGGAGCGCTTTTAGCAATGGCATCACACTTAGTCCTGGTGCTGGCGCCGACGAGCATACCTCTTAATTTTGTTGTGGCTTGTACCCGCGGCCTTGGGGTAGCGGCCCTGTCTTCTTTCTTTAACGGAGTGATCGCAGTGGTTACAGATTTTGGCCAGTATAAGACCCATCAGAGGCAGGAGGCGCTGACATTCGCGGCAGCCTCTATGGGAGAGAAGATCGCGAATGGTATCATTTTGGCGTTTGTAACGTTCCTTCTGGGCGTTTCTGGATTTATTAGCTCTACTGTTGGCGGAGCGGCGCAGCCAGACAGCGCGCTTACAATGGTCAGCGATCTGTATATCTGGGCAAATGTGATCAGTTACGGAGCGCTTGCGCTAGTGGTCGCCTGCTATAAGCTGGACGGAAGAGAGATGGAGCTGCAGAACGAACTGCGGGCAAGAGAACTTAGAGGTGAATTGTAAAAATTTATCAAAAAATCAAAATTGGCATATTGTTTGCAAATAAAAAAGCAGAAAGTAATGTAATACATAAGGAGGAGCAACTATGAAAATTACAGCAGCAATGTTTGATGACTATGGACAGCAACTGCACATTGAGCATGATGTTGAGATCAAGGATCCTGGAGCGAATGAAGTTCGGGTCAAGATTGTCAGCTGCGGGATCTGCCACACAGATATGGCGTTCCAGTATGACGAGTGGAAACTGCCGATCGGACTTCCGTTTGTACCAGGCCACGAGGGCGCGGGAATTGTTGAGAAAGTTGGCCCTGGAGTGACCAAATTTAAGGAAGGCGATCACGTTGTTCTATCGGTCGGATACTGTGGTGAATGTGATAACTGTAAAAAGGGTATCACATGGATGTGTGACCGGATCGATGAGCTGAATCTGTCCGGGAAAGATTATTACGGAAAATATCCGCTTACCTGGCATGGAAAGAATCTGTCAACCTGTCTCGGACAGGGCTCCTTTGCCACCTACTGTGTGCAGAACATTAATGCGGTAGTGAAGATTGATGATGATTTTGATCTGAAGATTGCCGGCCCTCTTGGATGCGGATTCCGTACAGGGGCCGGAACCGTCTATAATTACCTGCAGCCAAGAATTGGAGAGTGGGTCGCGATCTTTGGAACCGGGAATGTAGGATTGGCCGCGATGTGGACTGCGAAGGCAATGGGCGCAAGGACGATCATGGTAGATGTCAGAGATGCCCGTCTGGAACGTGCGAAAGAACTGGGAGCGGAATTCACCGTGAACTCCAAGGGACTTTCCTACCAGGAGACGGCTCAGGAGATCATTAAGATCGCGGGAGGCAAAGGCGTTGAGTATGTGGCTGAGACAACCGGTCAGGGAATCTGCAATAAGGCAGGTGCGGCGGCTCTGCGTGGAGCTGGCAAGCTGGCTCAAGTATCTATTGTTGGCGATATTGAATTCCCAGGCGGATATACCAATGAGGTCAACGACAGAAAGAGCATAAGCTTTATCCGTATGGGAAATGTTTCTGGCGAAGTTATGATCCCGGTCATGATCGATATGTACAAGAGGGGCTTATTCCCATATGACAAGATCTGTACTTCTTACAAATTGGAAGATGTGAATCAGGCTATGCAGGACAGTCTGGATGGAAAGACCTTTAAACCTGTGATCGTTTTTGAAGATTAGCGAGTAAATGGAAGGAGTGAGAATATGGCAGAACAGATTATGAAGTTAAAGAAGGCGCCGGCATACAGATTTATTCCCTTTATTCTTGTGTGCTATGCCTATATGTGTATCTACGTGGGCAATAACCTGGTACAGCAGGCGGCAGTGCAGCTGCGGGAATGGTTCAGTATTTCTGATACCCAGTTGTCTGTATTGTCCTCCGCGACGATCCTGTTCTTTGGGGTATTCGAGTTCGTAGGCTCTTTCCTGGTGCCGAAGATCGGAGCTAAGAAAGTGTGTATGGCAGGTATGGCCGTTCTGGCCATCTCCGGTATTCTGTTTTTCCTTAAGCCGGAGAGTTATGGGGTTATGGTTGCCATCCGTCTGTTCCAGGGGATCGGGGCAGGTTTCATGTCCTGCTGCGTCATGTCCCTGGCAGTTGTGTGGTTCCCAAGGAAACAGCGGTCCATCGCTTCCGGTGTCATGGCATGTTCCTACGGTCTTGCAAACATCATGCTGACCAACGCCAGCACCAGCATGTATGCGGCAGGGCAGGGATGGAATCAGGTATTCTTTATATTCCTGACCATCATGAATGCGATCGGCCTGCTTCTGTTCCTGTTTATCTATGTAGATATTGAGAAGAAATACGGCGTTATCAATATCGATGAGATCATCGAGGGATCTGAGTACGATGACACCGCGGAAGTAAAGACCTACACCAACGACAAATTCAAACCTTATGACAGCTGGGGAGTTATGCTGAAGTCAGCCTCCTTCTGGACATTCATGATCCCGATCTTCTTATACTGCTGGAATGTATATGCCTTGTCCTTTGTCATGCCTCTGCTGCTGACAGAGAAGGGATTCTCACCGGCGGAAAGCGCCACGATACAATCTCTGGTATTCCTGGGCGCGATCATCGGTTCTCCGTTAGGCGGGATCATCTCAGACAAGATCTTCGGCGGGCGCCGGGCCACCATCAGCGGCATCGCGTTTCTCGGATCCGCGCTGTTCCTGTTAGTGTTCCCTTATGTGATCGACTCCGGCAACAGGAACCTGTTCTTCCTGTCCCTGTGGCCGCTGGCATCTTATCTGGTTATGCACTTTGCCGCCGGGCCCCAGTGGGTTATGCCTTCCGAGTTGTGTACACCCAAATTTTCCATGTGTCTGATGGGACTCAGCCTGATCGTTACAAAGATCGGAGGAATCATCGGACCGGTGCTTGCGGGATGGTTTTCCGATACCACGGGAACGATCATGGGCGGTATCTGGTCGATCGTGATCGTATCTATCATCGCGGGTATTGCCAACTTTGTTCTTGCTAAGAAGTGGGGACTGTAAAAATATCAAACTGATGAGATGGGGAGCGGCGCAGCAGCCCCTCCCCTCACCAGGGAAAGGAAAAGTTATGTTTGATTATGATGAAAAAACAACCAATTATATCAAAGGATTGATCGAAAGGGCACGCGTGGCGCAGGCAGAATACGCGGATTATACCCAGGAACAGTATAATAAGGTGGCGAGAGCCTGCGCGAAAGTGGTATACGACAACGCGCAGATGCTTGCCGAGGAAGCGGTAGAAGAGACAAGAATGGGAACTGTCGAGGGAAAGGTTCTTAAGATGAAGGCGGCTATGGTCAGCCAGTGGCATTATACCAAGGATAAGATTTCTAAGGGAATTGTTGGATGGGAGCAGGGTAAACTGGATGTAGACTGTATCCTGAAGATCGCGAAACCCGTGGGTGTGATTGCGGCGGTCATGCCTTCTACAAATCCGACTACCAATATGGGAGCCAACGCCATGCAGGCGCTGAAAGGCGGAAACGCGATCATTGTATGCCCGCATCCAAGAGCTACAAAAGTATCTCTCCATTGCGCGGATCTGATGAGAGAAGCGATCACCGCGCTTGGAGCGCCGGCGGATCTTGTACTGTGTGTGGAAGAGCCGACGATCGAGATGACACAGGCGGCTATGCATTACACAGATCTGGTCATGGCTACGGGAGGAACCGGCATCGTGGAGGCGGCAAACTCCAGCGGGAATCCGTCTCTTGGCGTAGGTCAGGGGAACTGCCAGGTCATCATTGATAAGGGAATGGAAGAAAAATTCGATGAACTTGCGGCGGCGGCAGTTGTGAATCGAGCCTGGGACAGCGGAATCCCGTGTACCGGCGAGCAGTCGATCATCATGCCGGCGTGTGACGAAGAGGCGGTCTTTGCGGCGTTTGAGCGCAACGGCGCCTTTGTTATCCGGGATGAGGCACAGGTGGATCTGATTCGCAAAGCGCTGTTCAATGTAGACGAAAATGGTAAATACACTCTGAACCGCGACCATGTAGGGAAACCGGTACAGGACCTTGGCAGAGCTGTGGGAATTGAGGTGCCGGAGGACAAACAGGTGCTTATGTTAAAAGTAACCAAATACGGAACAGATGAGCCCCTCTGCCGCGAGAAGCTTTGTCCGGTATCCGCCGCTATTTCCTATGAAGGAGATTGGGAGGAAGCTATCAGCATCGCCAAGAAGAACCTTCTGATGGAAGGAGCGGGACATTCCAGTGATATCTATACTAAGAGTGAAGAAAAACAGATTTACGCCGGAAAAGAATTGCCCGTGTGCCGTCTGATCATCAACAATTCCAACTCTGTCGTTGGAGGCGAGCCGTATTTTACCAATGGAATGATCGCCACTTCCGGCGTTGGATGCGGAATCTGGCAGAAGAATATTTTGTCGGAGAACTTGAATTTTTCTCATTTACTGAATTATACAAGAATGTATTATACCGTTCCGGGAAAAGAAACGCCGACTGATGAAGAAATCTGGGCAGAATCATAAATCTTTAACATAGAAGCTGCCGCGGTAATATACCGTGGCAGCTTTATTAGAAAAGGAGGGTAATAGAATGGTATTAAAGACTTTAGACGAAGCAATCCAGACGGCAGGCACAGAGAAACATTGCCGGATCTTAAGCGTTGCGGTGCCCGAAGATTCACATACTTTAGGAGCGGTTCTTCAGGCCCAGGCGGAGGGATATGTTCAGCCGATCCTGGTGGGCGATAAAGATAAAATTTTGGAAATTGGGGAACAAGAGCTGGAAAAGGAAATCGATCCATCTATGATCATCGATGTAAAGGATAAAGAGAAAGCGATCATGACGGCCATCGCCCTTGTGCGCAATGACCAGGCAGATTTCCTGATGAAGGGAAGCATCAACACATCGGAGATCATGCGGGCGGTTTTGAATAAAGAACAGGGACTGCCTCATGGAAAGCTGCTGACGGATATTGCCATCACAGAAATTCCCTGGTATCACAAATTACTTTTCTTCGCGGACGGCGGTCTTTTGGTATATCCGACGCTGGAGCAGAAAGCAGAGATGATCCGGCTGATCGTGGAAGCGATGCACAAGCTTGGCTATGGGGATGATATCAAAGTAGGAATTCTGTGCGCGGCGGAGACGCCTTCGCCAAAGATCCAGGAGTCCGTGGATGCAGTAGAACTCAAGAAGATGAACCAAGAAGGCAAAATTACCGGATGTATCGTAGAAGGACCGATTTCCCTGGATCTTGCCATGAGGCCGGAGGTTGTGAAGACCAAGCATTATGAAAGTCCCTGCGCGGGAGATGTTGACGTGCTGATCATGCCGAATCTGGTGACGGGAAATGTGTACAGTAAGTCCATAGAGATGCTGGGCGCGGAGCCTCTGGGGATCATAACCGGAGCGAAATGCCCAATCGTCTGCATCAGCAGAGGCGGTCCAACAGAACTAAAATATAAAGCAATCCTTATGGCGTCCATGATGTCGTAGGAAAGAACGGGAGTGATGAAAATGTATAGAATCTTAGTGATCAACTTGGGAGGGACTTCTGGAAAGCTGGCTGTATTTGAAGATGAGAAATGTGTAAGTGATTTTTCCTTCGATTATTCCAAAGAAGAAACGGATCTTAGCTGCCCGGCCCAGGAAGAAGTGGCGCTGAAGGTCAGGAAGATACAGGAATATCTGGCAGGACTTGGCATGACCATCGACGATATTGATGTGCTGGCGCCTCGTTTCGGTGGGATGTTCTACGGCGGAGAGGGCGGAACCTTTCGGGTAGAGGGAGATCTGGAGAAGAATTTGAACGCAATGTATGTACCGGATAAACCTGTGACACATGCGACCTATGCAACTATGGAGATCGTCAATGAGCTGCAGAAGATGGCCAGGGAGAAGAAACCGGTGCTGACCACAGATCCTTCTACGGTCAATCATGTACTCCCAGAGGCCCGGATCACCGGACAGCCGCTGTTCTACCGCCGTGTGTCGTTCCATGCGCTAAATCACCGGGCGGCGGCCAGACATGCGGCGCAGGAGCTGGGAAAACCATATAATGAGGTGGATCTGATCGTGGTCCATGCAGGGGGAGGCGTGTCTGTAGGCGCCCACTGCCACGGACGTATCCTGGATGTCAACGATTCCAGCGGCGATGGAGACGGTGCCTTTTCCACCAACCGGGCGGGGACTCTGCCCACCGGGCAATTAGTGGAACTTTGCTATAGTGGAAAATACACCAGGAAGGAAACCATGAAACTGCTGAAAGGAAACGCGGGACTGCTGGCTTATCTTGGAACCGATGATCTCCGGGTTGTGGAGAAGCGGATCGAAGAAGGAGATGAAGAGGCAGAGCTGATCTTTAATGCCCTTGCCTATCAGATCTGCCGTGAGATCGGCGCTTGTTTTGCTACATTAAAATGCCATTGCGATGGGATTGTTTTGACAGCCGGCATGGCTCATTCCAAGCGTCTGGTGGAGAAGATCAAAGACCGGGTAGGAGCGATCGCGCCCCTGTTTGTCTTCCCGGGAGGATTTGAAAATGAAGCGCTGGCGTTTGGGGCCCTGAGAGTTCTCCGGGGAGAGGAAGAACCTGCGGTATATGAAGGAGAGGATAAGAATATCCAGGCGATCATGTAAAAAGGGAGGGAGGAGTCCCTATGAGATTTGATAAATTGTTTGAACCACTCATGGTGGGCGGCGTTCAGATCAAGAATCGTTTCGCAGTATCGCCCATGTCTATGCGTCTTGCTCAGAAAGACGGAACGGTAAACGCCCGGATCATTGATTACTATACGGAGCGGGCAAAGGGAGGTTTCGGACTGATCTATACAGAATATACGACAGTGAAAGCGGATCGGGGCAGGGCTTGCGATAATCAGCTGGGGATCTATGACGACCGCATGATTCCGGGGCTGCGAAAGCTTACGGAATCCATCCATCAGTATGGCGCGAAAGTGTTTGTCCAACTGCATCACGCGGGAGGAAGAGGCGACCCGGCAGCCAACACAGACCATTGTATTGAGAGTGTAGGGCCCACGAATGACTCCGGTATTTCTGTCCTGCCGGTGCAGTTGTCGACAGAAGAATGTTACCGGCTTGTGGATTTTTATGTGGCCGCGGCGAAACGCGCCAGTCAGGCAGGGTTTGACGGTGTTGATATCCACTGCGGGCATGGATATCTGCTCAGTGGGTTCCTATCTCCTTCTATGAATAAGCGGACGGATGAATTTGGCGGAGATGTGGGGAGCAGGGCAAGGCTTCCCAGGCTGATCATCCAGGGCATCCGAGAGGCGCTGGGACCGGATTTCCCGATCACATGCCGTATAAACGGAAAGGAATGGACGGTAGATGGGATAGAACCGCGGGAGGCAGGGATCATTGCCCGGTTATTTGAAGAGGCGGGCTGTGATGCGATCAATATGACCGTGGGAGGAAGTGTGACGCAGCACTATGCGTTGAAACCGGCGACCTTCCGGCCGGGATCGAACAACGTATTTTCCGCGGAGATCAAACGGCACGTGGATATTCCTGTGTTTTCCGTAGGAAAGCTGACCGATCCTTACTTTATGGAAGAGATGCTGGAGACCGGCGCCGCGGACATGGCCGTTTTGGGGCGCGCTTCGATTGCGGATCCATATTTCCCAATGAAAGTTCGGGAAGGGCGTCTGGACGACATCAGCCCCTGCATCGGATGTAACCAATCCTGTGTCGGATACCTGGGAAGACCAGAAGGAGGTTCTTCCTGTCTGGTCAATCCTTTCAGCGGCCGGGAAGGAGAATGGAAGATTGAGAAGACCGAACAGCCGCGAAAGGTAGTCGTTGTAGGCGCGGGACCGGCAGGAATGATGGCCGCATGGACGGCGGCGCGTATGGGCCATCAGGTCATACTCTTAGAAAAAGAGCCGGAAACCGGCGGGCAGTTCCGCCTGGCAGGTGTGGCGCCGGGGAAATTTGACATCAATCGTATGCTTAAATTCTACACGAAAATGTGCAGGGACAGCGGCGTAGAGATTCGGCTGTCCACTGAAGCGGATCGGGAACAGGTGCTGGCGCTTCAGCCGGACTGCGTGATCCTGGCAACGGGTGCTGTTCCAGCTTGTCCTCCGATCGAGGGAATCCGGGGGGAAAATGTATGCCAGGCCAATGATGTGCTGAGAGGGAAGGTATTGATCAACGGGAGCGCCCTGATCTGCGGAGGTGGTCTTGTGGGGGTCGAGCTTGCGGAATTCCTGCAGGATCGGTATGTAAAGCCTGCTATTATCGATATGCTTCCCGTTCTGGCAAAAGATATGGACGCTTTAAATCGACAGCATATGATGGCGAGACTTGAGGAAGGAATTCCCGGGGCGCAAAACGGATTGAAAACAATCCTTGGGGCGGTGATCCGAAGATTTCTGCCAGACGGCGTTGAGTATGAAAAGAATGGGGCAATGTTTTCCATACATGGATTTGACCATATCATCCTGGCAATGGGCTCCAAGTCTTATAATCCGCTGGAGAAGGAACTGGAAGGACAAGTAAAACAGCTTCAGGTTATTGGCGATGCGGCGCAGGCGGGAATGGCCAACGCGGCCATTGAAAAAGCGGTAGAGGCCGCAATGAATATCAGATAAAGCATACATATCCAGATATCAATAAGCCGGATACGCGAACGTTCGCTGTCCGGCTTATTGCTGTTGATAAAAATTTTTCGGCTTTTCTACAGAATTTCCGACTGAAATTTTGTAGAGGTTTTACAAAGATAGGAAATTTGAAAAAAAGGGATGGACAAAGAAGAACTTTCGGGAGTATAATCTCCCTACAAGTTCCGCAGGGACTTGAGTCTGATTGTTTTCTATAGTGACAGTTTCAATTCATTTGTATTCGAGGCCAGTTCGGCACAAGAATTCACACAAAAGGTATTCAAAAGTATTGCGGACAAAAGAGGAGGGATACTATGTGGACAGCAAACGATTGATCATTTGCGACCCGGAGAGTGGATACGCGGAGGCGCTGGGATTGTTTTTATCTCAAAAAAAGGAACTCTCCCTGCAGGTTCAGGTTTATACGAGTCTTGAGAAAATAAAGGAAGTTCCAGAGGAAGAAGCAGACTGTCTGCTTTTGTCAGAGGAATTTCCAGAGGAGGAGCGCAAGGCGGTCGGGGCAGGAACAGTTTGTCTGCTGACGCAGAATCCCGGACGGGTTCCCAGGGAAGGGGAAAGGGTTTTGTATAAATATCAGCCGGGAGAAAAGCTTTTAGAAACTCTCTTAAGTCTCTGGGAAACAGATGGGAGCGGCGCCAAAATCTTCCGTCAGCCTTCCGGAAAGAAGAAAGGGCGGGTTATCGGGATATTCTCGCCTGTCCACAGGGTCGGGAAAACCAGTTATGCGCTCCGGCTTGGGGAAGAACTGGCAGCTTCCGAGAATGTGCTGTATCTGAATCTGGAAGTATATGCGGGAGCAGGCGGACATTTTGAGGAAGGGGCTCATACGATGGAAGACGTGATCTATTATGCCAGGCAGGAGAAGGGCAATCTGGGGCTGGTACTCACAACGGCTGTAAGACATAAAAATGGCCTGGATTACGTTCTTCCTATGTCGATGCCGGAGGATGTAAAGAGCATTCCGGCGAAGGAGTGGCGGGACCTGACAATACGGATTTTACAGGAAAGCCTTTATGAAACGGTGATCTTAGATATAGACGAAGCGATTTCAGGGGTATACACGCTTTTGGAAATTTGTGAACAGATCCATATGATCGAAGCGGAAGATTCTTATTCTCAGGCAAAGATCCGGCAGTTTCAGGAAGAAGCGGAACTGCTTGGCCGGGAAGATATTTTAGAGAAAATTGTCTATAAGAAGGGGCGGTCATGAACAGGGGTGAATATCTGCACGCCAGGATATTAGAGGAACTGGATCTGTCCAGGGAGGTTCAGGATGATGAACTGACAGAGATCATTTACCGGGTCTTACAGGAAGCGGGAAGGCGGGAGTATCTGCCCCTAGCACAGAAAAGCGCTCTGGGGCGGGAGCTCTTCAACGCGTTCCGTAAATTGGACCTTCTGCAGGAATTCCTGGAAGATGAAGAGATTACGGAGATCATGATCAATGGGACCCAGAGTATCTTCCTGGAAAAGAAGGGAAGGCTGTTTCAGTCGGACAAGCGGTTTCTGTCCAGGGAGAAGCTGGAGGATGTGATCCAGCAGATCGCGGCAGGTTCTAACCGGCTGGTCAATGAAGCGTCTCCCATCGTAGACGCCAGACTTGCGGACGGGTCCAGAGTCAATGTGGTTCTTGCGCCGGTCGCGCTGAATGGCCCGATCGTAACGATCCGGAAATTTCCCAAAGAATCAATTACCATGAAACAACTGATCGGCTGGCAGTCTGTCAGCCAAGAGATAGCGGACTTCCTGTCCCTTCTCGTACGGGCGGGATATAATATTTTCATCAGCGGCGGGACCGGTTCCGGCAAGACCACATTCTTAAATGCATTATCACAGTATATTCCCAAAGATGAAAGAATCATCACCATCGAAGATAACGCTGAACTTAGGATTTTGGATGTTCCTAATCTGGTAAGCTTAGAAGCCAGGAACGCGAACGTAGAAGGAAGCGGAGAGGTGTCCATCCGTGACCTGATCCGGTCCGCCCTGCGGATGCGGCCGGACCGGATCATCGTAGGAGAAGTTCGGGGATCGGAGGCCATTGATATGCTGCAGGCATTTAATACAGGCCACGATGGGAGTCTGAGCACCGGACATGCCAATAGCCCGGCGGACATGCTGAGCAGGCTGGAAACAATGGTTCTTATGGGAATGGATCTTCCGCTGGCCGCCATCCGAAGGCAGATCGCCTCCGGAATCGATATTATCGTACATCTGGGAAGACTTAGGGATAAGAGCCGGAAAGTTCTGGAAGTGTCGGAAGTGATCGCCTGCCGGGATGGAGAGATTGAATTGGCGGCGTTATACAGTTATGAAGAAACAGGGGAGAAGGATGGAAAGATACAGGGAATTTGGAAAAAGGATCATACACTGGCGCACACAGAGAAACTACTGGCAGCAGGCTGTAAGGAGGCGTGAACGGCTCCTGGCGCTGGCTTGGGCAGGAGGATTTGTCCTGTTGACGGCCTGGCTGTATTACCGGTCGTTTGCCGCGGCGGTTTTCCTGTGGCCCCTTCTGATCTGGAAATATCGGAGCAGGGAAGAAGAATACGCGAGGAAGAAAAGGAATGAATTTCTTCTTCAATTTAAAGAGATGATCCAGGATATGGCTTCCGCTTTAAACAGCGGATACTCAGTGGAAAATGCCCTTCGGGAGACGCAAAAAGAGATGAAGCTTCTGTACGCGCCTGATGCGGCGATATCCAAAGAACTGGAGCTGATGGTCCGGCAGATGCGGCTGCAAATGCCTTTGGAACAGGTATTTGAGGAATTTGCCGGCCGTGTAGGAGTAGAAGACGTAAGTAATTTTGCCGCCGTGTTCTCTGCGGCAAAGAGAAGCGGCGGGGATATGATCGGGATCATCCAGAATACGGTGGGGCAGATTGGAGATAAGATCGAGGTCCACCGGGAAATTGATACGATCCTTGTGGCAAAAAAGTACGAATTTAAAGTCATGTCAGCGATCCCGTATGGGATCATCCTTTATCTCATCTTAAGTTTCCCGGAGTTTACAGCGTGTTTATATGGAAATATAGCAGGAATAGGAGTGATGACAGGATGTTTGGCGGTCTATACCGGAGCCTGCGTGATTGGTGCAAAGCTGGTAGATATCGACGTCTGATGCTCTTAGTATCCGCCTTTTTGCTGGTGATGGGAGCTATCGTTTTCGCAATGGATGCGCGAAGATCCGCAACCAGGATTGAAGAAGGGCTTCCCAGAAATGGTTATGGACAGGGAAGCCGTATGGTAGAGCTGACAGCCGCTATGGAAGGCGGAATCCGGGCGGATATCTCGGTGGAAGTATCGGAAAGAGCCTATACCAAAGATGAGATCCAGGAATTGTTCCGCAGGTGCGCGGCGGTCTTGGACCAGACGATCCTTGGAGAGAATCAGAGCCTGGACCGGATTGAGACCAATATGAACCTGGCGGCAGAAGTCCCCGGCGAGCCAGTGGACGTGTCCTGGGAACTGGACCGGTATGACGTGATGAACGTATATGGGGAGATCCAGCCGGGAGGTTTAGACCGGGAAGGAACCATGGTGAATCTTAAGGCCATCCTTACTTATCAGGAAGATGAGACACAGCAGGCGCTCTATGAGTGTACGGCTATGGTATACCCTAGGGCCTTAAGCAAAGAGCAGGAAAAGAAGGCCAGTTTGGAAGAAACCATTCAAAAACAGGACCAGGACACTCAGACAAAGGAGCGGCTGGCGCTTCCGCGGCAGGTGGGTGGGGAAACGGTCAGCTACTATCCAAGGCTGGACCCGCGGGGACTGGTGATCATGGTATTGGCAGTCCTGACAGGATTTCTATTGTACGCGAAAGAAAAGCAGGATCGGGAAAGGCTTCGCCGGGAGCGAAAGGAACAGATGATCCGGGATTATCCGGAGGTAGTCAGCAAACTTACGCTATTTCTGGGAGCGGGGATGACGGTAAAAAGAGCCTGGAAGAAAATTGTCCAGGATTATGAAGCGGCGCGGGAGGCAAAAGGGGAGCGCTGCATTTATGAAGAGATGGCTCAAACCTGCAGGGAGATGGACAGCGGGATCATGGAATCGGAGAGTTATGAACGGTTTGGGAGACGCTGTCAGGTACAGGAATATATGAGGCTGGGGGCTTTGCTCTCCCAGAATCTGAGGAAAGGGACAAAAGGATTGACGCAGATGCTGCGGATGGAAGCGATCCAGGCGTTTGAGGAGCGGAAAGCCAGAGCGAAACGTCTGGGAGAGGAAGCGGGAACGAAACTGCTGGCGCCGATGTTCCTGATGCTGGCAGTGGTTTTAGTCATTGTGATCGTTCCGGCGTTTTTGTCAATCCAGCTATGAAAGAAAACGGATACAGTAAGATTAGGACAGAAAGGAGTAACGGCATGTTGTGGAACAGTTTTATTTGGAGAATACGATCTTTAATGTGGACACTGAGGGAAGACAGAGGAATAGGGGTGGTGGAAGTGATCTTGATCCTGGTGGTGCTGATCGGCCTGGTGATCATCTTCAAATCCCAGCTTACCAGCCTGGTCCAGACGATATTTCAGAAAATTACCAGTGAAAGCGCGGGAATCTAAGATAATACCTGAACCCAAGGAAGTGTCTGGATTTAGGCAAGCACCGCGGCAGGCAGAGGTGACGGCGTACCTTAGTTTGGTATTCATCCTGCTGATGGCGTTTGCCGGGGCCATGATCGAAAGCGCCTCGATCCAAAACGCGAAGAATTACAGAAGAGCAGATATGAACCGGGCTATCGAATCCGTGTTTGCGGAGTACCAGAAGGAGCTTTTGGAGGAATACGATATTTTTGCGCTGGAGGGGACTTATGAGACAGGGAATTATTCGGAATCTCAGGTCCTGGATCGGCTGTCCTACTACGGAGCGGAAAATATGGAACAGGATGTGAAACGGATCCAGTTGCTGACGGATCGCGGAGCACAGACATTTTATCAGCAGGCCGCCGCTTATATGGAACACAAATACGGACTTGCGGCGTTCCGGGAGATGGAGGGAGATACGGCTGTCTGGAGGCAGCAGGAGCAGGAAGCGAAAGCGTGTCAGATACAGGAGAAAGAACAAAAAGATGAGCTGACAGAACTTCTCAAGGAAGAAGAAGCAGCGCTTCCTGAACAGGATAATCCCATTTCTCATGTGGATCAATTAAGAGAATCTCCGATCCTGGAACTGGTACTGCCGAAAGAAATCCAGGTTTCTGAGAAGTCCATCAATCTGGAAGAAACGGTAAGCCATAGGAATCTCCAGGAAGGATACGGGGATTTCTCGGATGTGGCAGAGGAAGGAGGAATCTTGTCAGAGCTGCTTTTTGGAGAGTATCTGATGGATCACTTTGATATGGCGGTGGAAGGAGACAAAACAGGAGCCCTGGATTATGAACTGGAATATATCCTTGCCGGGAAGGAAAGCGACCGAGAGAATCTGGGGGCAGTTGCAGACCGGCTTGTGCTCCTGCGGTTCGTACCAAACTACGCGCATCTGCAGAGCAGCGCCAAGAAGAAGGGAGAAGCCAGGGCTTTGGCCGGGACCCTCTGTTCGCTGCTGGCGGTTCCGGCAGTCACAGAAGCGGCGGCCCAGGCGATCCTGCTGGCTTGGGCATTTGGAGAATCGGTGGTGGATGTCCGGACGCTTCTCAAAGGGAATAAGGTGCCCTTAGTAAAATCCGAAGAAAGCTGGCAGCTTTCCCTGTCCGGCCTTATGGAGCTGGGAAGCGGGGAAGACGCCGGAGATGGAAGGGATGCGAAAGACGGCCTCGCCTACCGGGATTATCTCCGTATGCTGTTATTCCTGGAATCGAAGGAGAAAGCAGGAGTGCGGGCGTTAGATCTGATCGAGCAGAACTTAAAAACAGAACATGGCCTGGGATTTTTCCGGGCGGATCAATGTATCAGCCGGATAGAAGTAGAAAGCACCTGCAGACTCCGGCGGGGAATTACTTATCGGTTTTCTACTTATTTTGGATATCGCTGACAGACAGGAGGTGAAGACAGATGCCCTTCCGGCAAGTCTTAAAGATACCATACCTTAAAAGAAATACATTACAGGAAAGGAGAAAGATTCGTACGATGCAAAATAAGATACTCCCCTCACGATCGATTCGTCATACATCTGCCGGGAGGGCATCTGTCTTCACCTCTATGAAAGGAAGCATTACGCTGGAAGCCGCCGCGGCTGTCCCGATTTTCTTTTTTGCGGTCCTCTGCCTGCTCTTTCTGATGGAGATCATGGCGATCCAGACGGCAGTCCGGTCAGGACTGCAGTACGCGGGGAAACAGGCGGCGGCAGGAGCCTATCCGGCAGCGGTCCTGACGCCGGGGCAGATTGAAAGGGATGTGATAAGCGCGATCGGAGCGGCCAGGCTGGAGCGGAGTATTATAGAAGGCGGGATTGACTGCAGCGGTTCCCGGATGTCGCCCCGGACTGGGGTGGCAGAGTTATCTGCGGTCTACCAGGTCAAAATCCCGCTTCCGATCTTTCAGATTCCGCTTCTGGAATACGAACAGACGATGCGGATCAAAGGATGGACCGGATTTGAAAAGACCGGATTTGGCGGAGAAGATGACGAGACGGTCTATGTTACAGAGACCGGGCTTGTATATCACCAAGATTACCACTGTACCCATCTGGAATTGTCGATCCGTATGGTAAATCCCTCGGAGGTCGCAGATCTTCGCAATGAAAGCGGCGGGAAATACTATGCCTGCGAACACTGTAAAAAAGGCGGGACAGGAGGAGTGTATATCACCGATACCGGGAACCGGTATCACAGTTCGCTGTCCTGCAGCGGGTTAAAACGGACGGTATATGCGGTACCCGTGTCAGAAGTGATCGGAAAGGGGGCGTGTTCCAGATGTGGGAGGTAGGAAGAGTGATGTGCCTGGGAGCATTGGCGGGTCTTGCGGTCACCGATATTTGCTGGCGGAAGATCCCGGCGGAGATTTTTGTTATGGGAACCGCCGGAGTCCTGCTCTACCAGGTGGTTTCCAGAGAGACCGATCTGGTTCTTATACTGGGAGGAGCGGGGATAGGACTGCTCTTTTTTCTGATCAGCAGGGCTACAGGCCAGGGGATCGGATATGGGGACAGCTGGGGGATCTTAGTGCTGGGACTGTATTTGGGATTATGGAAACTGCTGGAGGTGCTGGCGGGGACATTAAGTCAATCTCAGAAAAGTCTGTAACAACTGATTTTTCATTCTGAAACGTTTGATTT
>OGYF01000599.1_pt1 | contig 35800 bp, 35 predicted proteins | sample 1576451 | NCBI WGS metagenome assembly OGYF01 (sample SAMEA3541505, study PRJEB24748) | human gut metagenome | biome: human gut; feature: human-associated habitat; material: faeces | place: China | collected 2012
CATTTTTTAATGTTTCTTGTTGTTTCCCTACGGAAACGACCCCCAATGTATGGAATCATTTCACTTAGCACGGTTGGATGATTCCATCTTTTTTATTTCCAGATCCAGCAAATCCTTAAAATTCCCTTCATTTTTCTTATCCCTACGCGGGTACGTTGGATTAAGAATCTGCTTGTCCGGTTTTACAGGTCTTATTCCACTAATGTGCATTTTTCTCCTTTCACGCAGATTTTCGAAACCGCTGTATACGGCGCTCTGTTTCTTTCCGCTCTTTTTCCACTCTCTCGAGTGTGTATGCCACATGTGCGATCACCGCGCCAGCAATTACCATTCCTGCGGCAATTATCCAGCCAACTCCTTTCGAGTTCATAGCCATTGCGCCAAGCGCCATAACTACAATTCCGATTTTAAATGTTCTTTCTTTCATGTCCTGCTCCTATTCCGGGATGTTCCGAAACTCAACTGTGATCTTCAATCCAAGATCATCAGCCAGACGGAAAAAGTTCTCGACATTCATTCTTTCCGGCTTTCTGATCCAGTTTTGGATTGTTTTCTCCGTGACACCATACTTCGGTGCAAGGTCTGCCGGATCTTTACTTTGTTGCGCCTGTCCGCCCGCCATCATTCCACGAACATATGCCATTTTCTTCTTTGTGGTGCTCTGCGCAAGATTCGTTTTTGGCATTTTCTCACGCTCCTTTCTGTTGCTTTTTCTCCATTTGTGGTATGCTCTATAAAAAGCAAAGGAGAAAAATTCTATGAATATATTTACTTTTGTTCTTGCCCTAATTGGTTCACTAGGAACTGCCTATTCAGTCATCATGACTTTTTACTGGCACCGCATAAGCATTGATTGCAACATTGTTGAATATTGCCCTTCCAATGATGCACTCATTGTTTACATGTCATTTACAAATCACTCAAGGCTACCAATTTCTATAACAGACATCTGCGTATGGAACGATTGCGTTTTGTACAGCTGTGTCCATACCCCAGAGATCGTAAAAACTGTTAGCCGAACTCTGAATAATGGGCAAACTTACCAAGAAGCTATTCATTCAGCTTCCCTCCCAATAAACTTACCTTCTCTCTCAGGGACATCTGGTTATGTTTACTTTTTGTTTCCTCAAGGAAACTTTGAAGTCTCTTCCAAGTCTCTGACTGTTGAATTAAGCACCAATCGTCACATGACACTCCGAAAGACACTTTCACTTGAGAAGAGTTTACATATTGCTCAGTAGTAAATATCTCTTCCACGTTCACTCTCCCTTCTGCTGTCCGTTTTATTGGACGCACAATGCAACATTATCAAATCATCCTCGGAAATTCTGTATTCTCTACCGAGCTTGATTGCATTGAGTTTCTTCTGGCGAATCCAATCCCATACCGTAATGACTTTTACTTTGTATCTTTTTCTGTCTCGAAAAGATAGTCAAACTTACATTTGAAAAGCTTGCACAGGGTTTTAATTTCAAAAGTAGTAAATTTCCCAGATTTTTTTTTGCTTTCATATGAAACTCTCGAAATTCCGAGTTTCTCCGCCACATCCGAATTTGTAAACCCTTTTCGTGCCTGTTCTGCTTCTAAGTTTCTAAACAAATTTTTTCTCCTTTCCGCTTTATTGTTTGCATAACGCAAACTTTAATTATAATATAATTGCTATTTGCAAACTTGTCAATACTTTTCTTTGCTTTTTGCAAACTTTTTGATTGACAGGTTTGCACCTCCTATATATAATCAAGGTAACAGGAGGACTAAAAACATGGGAGATAACTTTAACGAGAATTTAAAATACGCAAGAGAGCGAAAAGGTCTATCTCAAAAAGACGTTGCGGAAGGAATCGGCGTTGCAAAATCAACATATTCATTATATGAAAGCGGAAACCGTGAGCCAAATGTCCAAACTATAAAGAAAATTGCAGATCTACTGAACGTCTCAGCCGATGACTTGCTTGGTTTAAATGAAGAGCCGGCAACTATGGCGGCCCATTTCGACGGCGATGAATATACTGAAGAGGAACTCAATAGAATCAAAGAGTTCGCAGCTTTTGTTAAAGCGAACAGAAAGTAGTCCTTTTTTTCGTACACTTGATATGATAATTTCTATATAAAAACTAAGGGGGATTTGAATTGACTGGATACGAAGAATTACTTACAGACGCAGTCAAAGAGAATATCATCGTTACCGATCAGTTTGATTTGTCCGGTACGCGATTAAAAGGACTATATTGTGACGGTACTATTGCACTCAATCGTGGCATGTGCATAGAATCTGAGAAAACGTGTGTGCTTGCAGAGGAATTGGGACACCATTACACAACTGTCGGGGATATTATGGATCAGACCAATACCGCAAATCGAAAGCAGGAACGGCGCGCCCGGATCTGGGCATACCACAAACTGCTCTCCCTTAATGATTTGATCAATTCGTATAAATGCGGATGCCGGAATAAATTTGAAATTGCCGAACATCTAAATATCACGGAAGAATTTCTAATAGATTCACTGACTTATTACAAAGAAAAGTATGGATTATATGCTCAACAAGATCACTACATAATATATTTTGACCCGCTAGGGATCTTAGATTTGTACAAATAAAAGAAAGCTGGTAATCATTATGAAAAAACATCATGGGGTATTATGGTATATCATGGTATTTCCATTCATCGCACCGTTTTACATTGTTTACTACATGTTCCTATTTTCGATATATACGATTTTGTTTATAATTCAGCTCCCGTTTCAAATATTTCGGATAGCTTTTTATCAGGTTGCTCGTTTACTAAAAATACCAACAACATCAGAAAAAAGCGTTAGCAGCGGTCTTGAATACGAACAATATTGTGTCGACTATTTAAATAAACACGGATATCATAATGCAAAAGCAACAAAAGCAAGTGGCGATCATGGAGTCGATGTTATTGCATTCAAACGAAGAAAGAAATATGCTGTTCAATGCAAATACTATTCATCTCCAGTAGGCAATAAAGCAATCCAAGAAGTTTATACCGGAATGACACTGTACGATTGCGATTATGGAATTGTCATCACCAACTCAACGTTTACAAAGCAGGCTAAAGACGAAGCTTCAAAGCTTGGCGTAAAACTCATGCCAATGGTTGAACCACAAGGAAAACTTTTTCCTTTAAAAAACTTAATTGCATTTATCGCCTTTGCATTGTTTTTAGTATATCCCAAAGAGGTTTTTATATTTTTTTCAATTATAGTTTTTATAATTCTTACCGCCTATTTGATACGCAATCTATATCGAAAAACGAAATCTACTGTTTCTGAGCAAAGAGATGAGAATTCTTGCGATTACGAAGGCATAAGCGATACAGATATTGACTTGGAAATTCCTTCAGAACATAGTGATTATTCGCTAAATAATAACAGTATATTCCCAAATATTGATGCAATTTTAGCGCACACACCTGAGAATAATGAAGCTGATAAAACCTTTAATGAAAATACATCTATTTCTAATGATCAAAATCAAAGTACTATCTCACATTCCAATCTTTCTTATGACGAATTGGAAAGATATATGGTTATGTGCAATGCTCAATTAGAGCATGAAGATGAAATGAATCAATATAAATAAATATGTTCCTCAAAAAACGTGGAATAGAGACAAATTACAAAATATGATTGATCATATAACGTGTCAAGCAAATCTTGGAGGAGGTTTGAAATGAGTTTAATACTAGGGTATGCCAATAAAGACAATGCAATTATCATGAGCGATGGTCGTGCTGGAAAAGACGGGTGCTATTCGGAATATTATAATAAAACCAGAAAAATCAATGATAATATAATACTTGGTTTTGCCGGATTTGTCGAATCTACAGAATACTTTTTGGATCATGTATTATCACAAATGGGAAACGAACGAAATGAATATTACATTGATGACTTCTGGGAACTAATTACTTTTTTAATGGATGATCCTCGATTACATGAACGATTTCATTCTTCGTTTATTATAATCGGGAGGGACAAGCATCACCAAATGTATAATTCAACAATTGGTGACGTAACACAATTTACATTACAAAAACATATAGTTACTAATCCAAGAGTTTGCTCCATAGGTGGAACTATTGACGGAAAAATTATAGAAAAAATATATATGGATAACATTACAAAATTTGAAATACCGATTAAAGACTGTATGATAAACACTATCAAACAAGTATCGCAATTAGATTCGTCTGTTAATATCAATTATTTCAGCAGAACTATATAATTTACGTCTATCGTTCGGTATCTCACGCGTGAAATACGCAAAATTTTTATCCATTGTTGTTTCACATAAATCGGACTTTAATTTTGAACAATCCATTTTTTTGTATTGTTTTTTATTCATTTGTATGCCTCCTAAATGATATATTTTCATTTTAGCATACTTATGCCAATACTATGTACCATGTACCATGACAATATAATATACTTACCCGGGAAGCCGAGAAGGTATGCAGTCATCCGTTCTAATCCTGTAGAAAGGGTGACGCTTATGAGTACATATGAAGAATTCATGGTCATTTTGACCGTGGCTCTGCTCATAGTAGCAATTCTGAATTATAAAAAATAAGCAAGCTACCTTGTCTCTTTGGCACGGAGTAGGCAGCTTGCTTAATAGTAACTGTTAACTTTGCACCGGAGCGGATAGGCTTCATCTATCTCCCGGCTTTCCTGTTAAGTGTATTATATGTCACACAACCATTTTTGTCAAATAAATAACGCCGCCCCAGTGTTGGCGCACCAGAGCGGCAAACGTGCTCCGAAGATACACGCCCTGAACAAGCATATTGTATCATTCGGAGCGCGATAAATCAACTACCGCGCTATTTTTGCGCCTATTTTTAGGAGGAATGACACATGAATGCAAGAAAATTACCATCCGGATCTTGGAGGGCACGGCTCTTTCTGGGTGAAGATGAAAACGGAAAGAAACACTACAAATCATTTACAGCTGCAACCAAGCGTGAAGCAGAACGGCTGGCACTGAATTATGCCGAAGAACGCGCCACACCGGACAGAATCACATTCAAAGATGCCCTTGCCAGATACATAGAATCCAAATCCAATGTGCTCTCTCCGTCCACCCTGCGCGGTTACCGGCAGATGGAAAAATATTACGATCCAATCAAAGATATGGATGTATCAGAAATTGACCAGAACACAGTTGTTGGCTTTATAAATGAATTTGCGGGGAAACATTCGCCCAAGACCGTTCGAAACGCATACAGCCTACTCTGTGCGGTCATACGCCTGCAAATACCGGATGCATCATTTCGTGTTACTATGCCCCAAAAAGAAATCTTACAATACTATATTCCAAAGGACGAAGAACTGCAATCATTGCTTTCCTATACCAAAACAGCAAACTATGATCTATACGTTGCAATTCTTCTTGCATCTATTGGAACATTACGAAGATCAGAAGTGTGTGGATTATATGCAGATGACATACAAGGAAATACGGTGCATGTTCATCAAACAATGGTAAAGAATCAAAATTATAAATGGGTACTAAAATCAGTTGCCAAAAATAGTACATCTGATCGTTATGTTGAATATCCAGATAAAGTCATTAAAGAACTTCCTGTTTCCGGCAAAATCTGCAATCTTAACCCGGATATGATTACGCATGATTTCGGACGCACGATAAAAAAACTTGGATTGCCACATTTTCGTTTCCATGATCTGCGTCACTATGCAGCCACAATCATGCACGCAATGGGTGTACCAGAAGCATACATCATGGAGCGTGGAGGTTGGAAAACCAACACGGTTCTGAATCAGGTATACCGCGGTACCAGATCGGATTTTTCAAAAAAATATTCCGATCAGGCAAACGGATATTTTGAAAACCATCTTCTTTGATTCGTGTCATCTTTCATGTCATCCACTTTGTTTTTTGCTTTCAAAATAAGACTTCTTGTTTCTCATTTGGAAATATAAAAAGCCACAAAAAATCCAGTGTTCTCAACGTTTTCTTCCGAATCCGCATAAACACTGGATTTTCTTAAATAGTGGACTAGACGGGAGTCGAACCCGTGTCCAAAAACCAATTCCCTGTCCTTCTACGAGTGTAGTTTATTCTTTGACATTCCCTCCGCCACACGAAAACAAACATCCTTGCGGTTTTAGTAGCTTCATGATACGCCCACAGGTGCAAAGCTTAGCCTGCGTCGTTTCTCACAGAGTCGAAGCCTGGATCCTAAAGTGTGAGTGCCCTAGGTCAGACTGCTGCCATTAGGCAGCGTATGCTAAATTATCTTCAGCGTTTAATTTTAATTGTGGAATTTAACGTATCCCGTACGACTCGCTTCTCCAGCTGCATGATCCCTGTCGAAACCATTACTAGCCCCTGTTATGTTTTTGTGGAGCAAAAATATAACTCTTGCCTCCCGCCTGTTTTTTGCGAAACACCTATCCAAGATTCCGCACTTTGAAATCCCGTTCGGCTTCCCGCCGCTGGTCTTTTTTGGCAATGTCCTGACGCTTATCGTAAAGCTTCTTTCCTTTTGCCAGAGCAACCTGCACTTTTACAAGACTTCCTTTGAAGTATACTTCCACTGGAACAATCGTGTATCCTTTCTGCGCGATCTTACCGACCATCTTCTGAATCTCTTTCTTGTGCATCAGAAGCTTGCGCGGCCGGAGCGGATCTTTGTTGAAAATATTTCCCTTCTCATATGGGCTGATATGCATACCATAGAGGATCACCTCCCCATTTTCAATATGGATAAAGGATTCCTTGATGCTGCACTTGCCCATGCGCATGGACTTTACTTCGGTTCCAGCAAGAGCGATACCGGCTTCAAAAGTCTCTTCAAGAAAATAATCGTGATAGACTTTTTTATTGTTGGCTATTAACTTCTTCGGTTGTTTCGCCATCCCGGCTCCCTCCTTTTTGTTCTGTAAACTCAGTGTATATGATTTTCCTGCAAAATGCAATAAACTGCTGCTTTTATTTTGAAAATTTTAAGAATTCCATCAATTTTCGTCAGAATCTGCAAGTGTAAAATCAATCGTCCGCATGATCCGGTCACAGTTATCCACCGTCACACGCACCTGCTGCCCCAGTTTAAACCTGCGGTTCGTTGCTTCTCCCACCAGTTCATAAGTTTCTTCATAATACTGATAAAAATCATCGGTGAGGGAAGTCACACGTACCAGACCCTCCACAGTATTTTCCAGCTCCACGAAAAATCCGTACTCTGCGACTCCGGAAATAACACCGGCAAAGGTTTCTCCGATATGGTTTTCCATATACTGCACTTTTTTCAGCTTAATCGTCTCCCGCTCGGCCTCATCCGCACGCCGTTCCATCTCACTGGCATGCTTTGCAACCTCCGGCAGTATCTGCGTATAGTGGCCAATGCGCTTTTCGCCCAGACGTCCCCGCAGACTGTCCTTGATAATCCGGTGGATCTGCAGATCCGGATACCGGCGGATCGGTGAAGTAAAATGGCAGTAACAATCCGCTGCCAGACCAAAATGCCCGGTATTTTCCACCGTATAGCGTGCCTGCTTCATCGAGCGAAGGGTCAGACGGCTGATCAGCGGTTCCTCCGAAGTTCCGTCGATTTTTTCCAGCAGCTTCTGCAGTTCTTTCGGATGCACCTCATCACTTCCTATGTGGAGAGAGTACCCGAAATTATTGATAAACATGGATAGTTTCTGTATTTTTTCCGAATCTGGCTGCTCATGCGTACGATAGACAAACGGAAGTTCTCTCCAGTAATATTCGGCTGCCACCGTCTCGTTTGCAGCAAGCATAAAATCCTCGATCAGTTTCGTTGCCACATTGCGGTCATACGGACGGATATCTACCGGATTTCCATTCTTATCCAGTATTACCTTTGTTTCCGGAAAATCAAAGTCGATGGAACCACGCTTCATACGTTTTTTACGAAGAATTGCTGCCAGTTCTGCCATCTTTTCAAACATCGGAACCAGTGGCTCATATTCCGCCATCACCTCCGGATCATGGTCTGCCAGAATTTTTTTCACATTGGTATACGTCATACGCCGGTCCACGCAGATAACGGACTCTGTGATTGTGTGATCGATAATTTCGCCCTTAGGATTGACCGTCATGATGCAGCTGAGTGCCAGCCTCTCTTCCCCCTGGTTGAGGGAACAGATTCCGTTTGACAGGGCATGCGGCAGCATCGGAATCACCCGGTCCACCAGATATACAGAAGTTCCTCTCTTCAACGCTTCCGTGTCAAGAGCACTGTGCTCCTGCACATAATTGGACACATCCGCAATATGCACACCCAGAATATAATTTTCATGGTCCATGGTAAGTGACACCGCATCATCCAGATCCTTGGCATCTTCGCCATCGATGGTCACCATTTGCCAGTCGCGCAGATCCATGCGTCCTGCCATATCCGCTTCCGATACCGGCTTTGCCACATGCTCTACCTGCGTCATGACCTTCGGATCAAATTCCACCGGAAGCCCGTAAGCGCGCACAATAGAAAGGATATCCACCCCCGGATCATTGATATGCCCGAGAATCTCCACCACTTTTCCTTCCGGATTCTTTCCCTTTTTCCCGTACTGTGTGATTTCAACAACGACTTTATGACCGTTTACAGCTCCTTTCGAACGCTCCAGCGGAATAAAAATATCCGAACCAAACTTTGGATTATCCGGCACTGCAAAGCCAAAATTTTTATTCAGCTGATACGTGCACACCACCTGCTTCATGCCCCTCTCAAGCACATGCAGCACCTTTCCCTCCCTGCGGCGTCCGGTCACTGCCGGTGATACGGAGATCTCTACCGTATCCATATGCATTGCACCGTTAGTTTCGGATTCCGGAATAAAGATATCTTCCTTTTCCCCCTCCACACTGACAAATCCAAATCCTTTCGGATGTGCCTGAAACGTGCCTGTGATCTTTTTCTCTTCCGATTTGCTGAACTTTCCTCTCTTGGAGCAGACGATGCGCCCCTCCATCATCAAATCATTCAGAATCTGTTCCAACTGTGGGCGCTGATCTTTTTTCACACCGAGGACGATCGCCAGTTCCTTGATTTTCATCGGGACATACATATCATCGCACATAAAGTCATATATCATTTTTTTCCGCTGTTCATACTTTGCGTCCATACCCAGATCTTCTCCTTATATAATGAAAAAAGCTGCCGATGTAATCGACAGCTTCCGGTTTCTACCAGATTCCCAAATTCAGAACCATTGCAATGACAAGGAACAGAATCACAAAAATTCTTGTAAGCTTTACAAGCATTCCTTCCATGGAACGTCCCTTATTTTTGCCCCAGTAAGTATCTGCTGCTCCGGCGATCGCGCCAAGACCTGCAGATTTACCCTCCTGCATTAAGATAATCACTGTAATTACAATACTCAGTATAATAAATACAATAGTTAAAATCGTATTTAAAACGGTCACGATTTCCACCTCCTAATTCTAAACTCACGACTAACTGATTATATCATAAAAGAAAAGTCTTTTCAACATTTTTTTATATTTCACAATTTTCCTTTTCATTTCCACTTTATAATATAACACAGATAATATAGAACTTACTGTATCATTAGGAGTATACCATGAAATCCTGTCAAATGTACAGATTTATTCCGATTATATTACTGTGTGTCTGTCTGTTCACTGGCGGATGTTCCCAAAACAAGGATCAGCCCTCTGCCACGCACAACCAGACCCCGGCCACAGAAGCTGCCTCCCATACGGATCCCCCCCACAGGTACTTACCCCGCAGGCAGACGGCACCAAAACTTTTACAACAGAGCATCACATATACATACAGTCTTTACAAAGATTATAGTACCTTTCCCCTTACTTCCGGAGATGGAACCTATCAGGTCGGTGTCTACGAAAATGTTTCCGATGACCGTTACACAACGCTGCTCTCCGAGACATTTTCTGTCACACTTACAGATCCGCTGAAGCCTTATCTGTATCCGAACCAGTACGTGAACTTCACCGCCGATTCCCTCCCTGTGGCCAAGGCCGAAGGACTTGCAGACGGTGCTTCCAGCGATCTGGACATCATCAGCAGTGTATATAATTATATCATTACACATACCACACGGACGCTTCTGCACATCAATACCATTCTCAATAATTATATGCTTGGATTTATCATTGCCTTTCTGGTATTGCTTATCATCTGTATGATTTTATATCACACCGATCTCGGGCGCGTATTGTTCCTCGGACAGAAACTTGCCATGACGGTTGCCTCAGGACGCGTTCCAAACTTCCTGTATCTGGTTCTCTCCAGCGGACTCGACAGTAATATCGGTCTTACCCTGGCACGCGAACTTGTCAATAATCCGCATATGCAGGCACTTATCGACAAATGTCACGAGAATATCCGCCACGGGGAATCATTCGACAAAGCACTGCTGCTGTCCGGCATCTTTTCCCAGATGTACGCCAGCTGGATTGTAATCGGTTCCCGGACCGGCGAAATGGAAAGCATTGTTTCCCAGCGGGAGATCAATACCGATACCGCAAGCTATCTGACGGCACTTCGTGCTGCATTGCGCCAGATCAACGGTATTATCTACACTTCTGCCGCAGAAAATATGATCGCCATGGACAGCAGCATCTTACAGCTTTATAAAGACGGACGAATCGATAAACACACCGCCATCTCGGAAGCGGTCAATCCGGAGATCATGTCCAAACGTCTGAATCTCTTATAATGTTTCACTGATCCGCAGAAGCTGGTTATACTTGGCAGTGCGCTCTCCTCTGCACGGAGCGCCTGTCTTGATCCAGCCGGCATTTACCGCCACCGCGAGATCTGCAATAAAAGAATCTTCCGTTTCTCCGGAACGATGTGAAATAATTGCCTTATAGCCGTTCTTCTGTGCCAGTTCAATCGCATCCATGGCTTCCGTCAGCGTTCCGATCTGATTGACCTTAATCAGCACAGCATTTGCCACCTTAAGATCCATTCCGCACCGGATTCGTTTCACATTCGTGACAAACAGATCATCCCCTACCAGCATCACCTGTTCTTTCATGCGCTTTGTCAATTCCTGCCAGCCTTCCCAGTCGTCTTCATCCAGACCGTCCTCAATGGAAATCAGCGGATATTCCGTGGTAAGTTCTTCATACAGTGAAATCATTTCCTGTGCACTGCGCAGGACTTCTTTTTTTTCGGTGATCTCCTGCGTTTTCACATGTGCTTCGGATGTATAGGCACCGCCCTGCGTGTCCGGACGCCGCAGATTGACATCCACCTCTGCATGTGTCTGCGCTTCTCCCGGAAAATGATACATTCCGTCTTCCTCACTGTACAGCTCGGATGCTGCCGCATCCATGGCAAATGCAACATCGCTGCCCACCTTATATCCGGCTTCCTCCACGGCACGCTGCAGACATGCAAACACTTCTCCCGCATTGGAAAAATCCGGTGCAAATCCGCCTTCATCCCCCACTGCCGTCAGTTTGCCTTCTTTCTGCAAAAGTTTTTTCAGAAAATGATAAATTTCCGCACCCATCCGGAGTGCATCCGGAAACGACTCGGCTCCGACCGGTACAATCATAAATTCCTGAAAATCCAGATGATTCTTTGCGTGAGCTCCGCCATTTATGACATTCATCATCGGCATCGGCCATTTTTTTGCATTCGATCCTCCCAGATAACGGTACAACGGCATATCCAGTGCTGCCGCTGCGCAGCGCGCACAGGCTAAAGAAACACCAAGTAAAGCATTGGCCCCCAGATTTCCTTTGTTGTCTGTCCCATCCAGTTCCACAAGTTTACGGTCAATCTGTACCTGTTCCAGCACATTCATTCCCAACAGCTCCCTGCGGATCTTTGTGTTGATGTGATCCACAACGCGCTGTACTCCAAGCCCAAAATAACGTTCCTGTCCATCCCGCAGCTCAATCGCCTCAAATCTTCCGGTACTGGCTCCGGATGGCACAGATTCCCTGCCCGTAGTCTTCTTTCCCGTTGTCTCTGTCTGCGCGGTCACTTCCACCTCAACCGTAGGATTTCCTCTTGAATCCAGAATTTCCCTTCCATGAATTTCAATAATTTTGATCATCAGACCCATTCCTGTTGTCCTCCTTTTTCATTATTGTGTGAAAAAGAAAGAAATTTATTCAAATCCAAAGAAAAAGAAAGACCTCCCCATGTTATGGGAGGTCTTTCTTAGCATAACCGACCGGTCTGTTTATAGGTTCATTTATACGTTAATTTCTGCAGTAACGCCGAGTTCCTCTTTGTGTGCATCCAGCACTGGACGAACCACATCACGCAGGAATACTTCCACCTGACGCGGTGCACGACCCACATACAGCTCCGGTTTTAAGTTTGCCTCGATCTGTTCTTTTGTCAGACCAAAAGCCGGATCTGCTGCAATCAGATCTACCAGATTGTTATCCTTACCCTCTTCCTTGACGGTCTTTCCTGCCTGCATGGACAGCTGACGGATTTTCTCGTGCAGTTCCTGACGGTTTCCACCCTCTTTTACGGCATCCATCATAATATTTTCGGTTGCCATGAATGGAATCTCTGCCATAAAGTGCTTGTAAATTACCTTCGGATATACCACCAGGCCATCTACAACATTTAAGCACAGATCCAGGATACCATCGATTGCAAGGAATCCTTCCGGAACCGACAGACGCTTGTTGGCAGAATCATCAAGTGTACGTTCAAACCACTGTGTTGCAGAAGTAATGGCCGGATTTAATGCATCTACCATCACATAGCGGGAAAGAGATGCAATACGCTCACTCCGCATCGGATTACGCTTGTATGCCATCGCAGAAGATCCGATCTGGTTCTTTTCAAATGGCTCCTCTACTTCTTTTAAATGCTGCAGAAGACGGATATCGTTAGACATCTTATGCGCACTGGCAGCAATCCCTGCTAAAACATTTAAAACACGGGTATCCACTTTACGGGAATAGGTCTGTCCGGAAACCGGATAACAGGACTTAAATCCCATTTTCTCTGCGATCATCGGATCAATCTTATCGATCGTCTCCTGATCCCCGTCAAAAAGTTCCAGGAAACTTGCCTGTGTACCGGTCGTTCCTTTCGATCCGAGCAGTTTTAACGTACTCTGTACATACTCCAGATCCTCCAGATCCATCAGAAACTCCTGTGTCCAGAGTGTTGCACGCTTTCCGACTGTTGTCGGCTGTGCCGGCTGGAAATGCGTAAATGCAAGGGTCGGCTGATCCTTATATTTTTCTGCAAAATTGGACAGCTCCGCAATCACGCTGACCAGTTTTTTATGTACGAGCTTTAATGCCTCATTCATAATGATGATGTCTGTATTATCTCCGACATAGCAGGAAGTAGCCCCCAGATGAATGATACCGGCTGCCTTCGGGCACTGCTGTCCATAAGCATACACATGGCTCATGACATCATGACGCACCAGTTTTTCACGTGCGACTGCTACGTCATAATTAATGTCATTGACATGTTCTTTCATCTCATCAATCATATCCTGTGTGATGACCGGCTTTCCATTCTCGGAAAGTCCGAGTTCCATCTCTGTCTCAGCCAGTGCGATCCAGAGTTTTCTCCATGTGGAAAACTTCATATCCTGGGAAAAAATGTACTGCATTTCCTTGCTGGCATAACGCTCGGAAAGAGGGCTTGTATATCTGTCTGTGCTCATGTTCTTCTCCTTTTATTTGATTACATTGGTAACAACTTATCGGCTCATCTTGCGCTCAAGATCAATCTCTTTGTCATAATACTCACCGCGAATGTCCTGTTTCGGCGGTTCCATCGGGTATTTGCCCGTAAAACAGCCGGTACAGATCGGAAGTCCTTCCGCCATTTCTTTCAGACGGTCGATTCCGAGATAACCAAGGGAATCTGCTCCGATAATCTGGCGGATCTCTTCAATCGTACGGTTGTAGGCAATCAACTGCTCACGCGCCGGAATATCGGTTCCGAAATAACAAGGCCATAAAAATGGCGGAGAACTGATGCGTACATGCACCTCGGTTGCTCCTGCATCCCTTAACATGCGCACAATACGATCCGATGTCGTACCTCTTACAATCGAATCATCGATCATAATGACACGTTTCCCTGCCACTGCCTCACGCAGCACATTCAGCTTCACCTGTACGCTGGATTCCCTGCTGCTCTGCTTTGGCTTGATAAACGTACGTCCCACATAGCCGTTCTTGACAAAGGCTGTACCATACGGAATCCCGGATGCCAGAGAATAGCCAAGTGCTGCAGCATTTCCGGACTCCGGCACACCTGTCACCAGATCTGCCTCTACCGGCGAATCCTGTGCCAGAAACTTTCCGGCCTTGATCCGGCTTGCATATACACTCACCCCGTCAATATGACTGTCCGGTCTTGCAAAATAGATGTACTCAAAAATACAGCGTGCTTCCTTTTCTTTCGGAAGTGCCATGGTCATATCGGACTCAATACCTTTTTCCGGAGAAATGGTCACAACTTCTCCCGGCAGCACATCACGCACAAATGTTGCACCAATGGTGTCAAGTGCACAGGTTTCCGATGTGATAATATAAGAATTGTCACGCTTTCCGATACAAAGCGGCTTAAAGCCGTATGGGTCACGCGCCCCGATCAATTTACGCGGACTTGCCACAACCAGTGCGTAAGCTCCCTTAAGACGCTGGCACGCACGGCGCACGGCTTCTTCTGCTGACTGGGAATTCAACCGCTCCCTTGCGATATAGTAGGCAATCACCTCAGAATCAATGGTGGTCTGGAAAATTGCTCCCGTATATTCCAGCTCCTTGCGAAGCTGTGGTGCATTGATCAGATTGCCGTTGTGGGCAAGTGCCAATGTACCTTTGACATAATTTAACACGAGTGGCTGGGCATTTTCGCGGGTAGAAGAACCGGCCGTTGAGTAACGTACATGTCCGACTCCGATGTCCCCCTTCATCTGCTCAAGATTTTCCGGTGCGAACACTTCATTTACAAGTCCCATTCCCTTGTAGGAAAGAACCTTGCCCTTAGGACCGCTGGTATCGCTGACTGCAATACCGCAGCTCTCCTGGCCACGGTGCTGCAGGGCAAACAGTCCATAATATATTGTCGATGCTACATCTGCACCGTCAAAATCATACATTCCGAAGACGCCACACTCCTCATGAAGTGTATCCGCATCATAACTGTTATTCTGAATCATTGTGATCTCCTATATCTATCTTGTAAAAGGCTTACCTGTCAGAAGCTCATATGCTTCTTTGTACTTATCAACGGTCTTTGTAACAACTTCTTCCGGAAGAAGGAAATCATTGTCCGGATTTGCCTTGAGCCAGTCTCTGACATACTGCTTGTCGAAAGAAGGCTGTCCCTGTCCCGGCTTGTACCCTTCCAGTGGCCAGAATCTGGAGCTGTCCGGTGTAAGCATCTCATCACCGAGAACGACTTTACCATTCTCGTCCAGACCGAACTCAAATTTGGTATCTGCAATGATAATTCCTTTGGAAAGTGCATACTCTGCACATTTCTTGTAGAGAGCGATGGTGCAATCCTTGATCTGTGTTGCGTAATCAAGTCCTTTTCCAGGATAAATTTTCTCCAACACATCTACAGACTGCTCGAAGGAAATATTCTCATCATGATCGCCCAGATCTGCCTTGGTACTCGGTGTATAAATCGGCTCCGGAAGCTTATCAGACTCTACCAGTCCTTCTGGAAGCTTAATGCCACACACCGTGCCGTTTTCTTTGTAGCTTGCCCAGCCGCTTCCTGTGATATAGCCACGAACGATGCACTCGATTGGGAGCATCTCAAGCTTCTTGCACATCATGCTGTTTCCGTCAAAACGCTCCTGTTGGAAAAATTCCGGCATATCCCTGACATCTACAGAAATCATATGATTCGGAACAACATCCTTTGTAAAATCAAACCAGAACTTTGACATCTGGGTCAGAATTGCGCCCTTGTCCGTAATCCTGTTCTTTAAAATGTTGTCAAATGCGGAAATACGGTCAGTAGCTACAATGATCAGGCTGTCTCCGTTATCATAGACTTCTCTTACTTTTCCTTCTTTGAATGGTTTAAATTCCTTCATTTTCGCTCTCCTTATTCTTTTATTTTTCGATTAACAAACTCTTTCCGGTCATCTCTTTCGGCTGCTCTAATCCCATAATCTGAAGCAGGGTCGGGGCAATATCTGCCAGGCATCCGCCCTCACGCAGTGTATACTTCGGATCCGCATTTACGAGAATAAACGGTACCGGATTGGTTGTATGGGCAGTATGTGGCTCACCTGTTTCGTAGTCAATCATTTTCTCTGCATTTCCGTGATCTGCACAGATAAACAGAACACCATCCATATCCTTCACCGCCTGGACTGCATCTCCTACCAGTCCGTCCACACGCTCGACTGCCTTGATGGCTGCCGGAATCACACCGGTGTGTCCGACCATATCCGGGTTTGCAAAGTTGATAACGATCACATCATACTTGTCTGACTTAATAGCCTCAACAAGATCCATACCAACCTCCGGAGCACTCATTTCCGGCTTCAGATCATATGTTGCAACATCCTTCGGGGAATTTACCAGCAGACGTGCCTCATCAACGTTTGGCTCTTCCACTCCGCCATTAAAGAAGAATGTAACATGTGCATACTTCTCTGTCTCGGCCAGACGAAGCTGTGTCTTTCCGCACTTTGCCAGGTACTCACCGAATGTATTTACAATATGCTCTTTTTCAAATGCGATCAGCTTGTTCGGGATCGTCTCATCATAGTCCTTAAAGCAGACAAATGTTGTCTTAATGAACGGACGGTCAAATCCGGTAAACTTGTCATCACAGAATGCACGTGTCATTTCACGGGCACGGTCCGGACGGAAGTTAAAGAAGATCACGGAATCATTCTCTTTTACAACAGAGACCGGTTTTCCATTCTCTGTAATTACGGTAGGAAGTACGAACTCGTCTGTTACATCCTTTGCATAAGAATCTTCCATTGCCTTTACGGCATCTTCTGCCTGAATGCCCTCCCCCTTTGTCAGGGAATCATAGGCTTTCTGTACACGATCCCAGTTATTATCACGATCCATTGCATAGTAACGTCCGGATAAAGAAGCAATCTTTCCAACACCGATCTCTTTCATCTTCTTTTCCAGTTCTTCGATAAATTCTTTTCCGGATGCAGGAGGTGTATCACGTCCGTCTAAGAATGCATGAACATATACCTTGCTCAGTCCCTGCTTCTTTGCCATCTCAAGCAGTCCGTAAAGATGTGTAATATGACTGTGCACACCACCATCGGAAAGAAGTCCCCACAGATGCAGGTCCGAATCATTTTTCTTACAATTATCCATGGCTGCAAGCAGTGCCTTATTCTCGAAAAAGTCACCGTCTTCGATTGCCTTAGTAATTCTGGTCAGATCCTGGTAAATAATGCGACCGGCACCGATATTCATATGTCCAACCTCAGAGTTACCCATCTGTCCGTCCGGAAGTCCTACTGCCAGACCGGAAGCCTGTCCTTTTACAAAAGGACATTCCTTCATTAATTTATCCATCACCGGGGTATTTGCCAGCGCAATGGCATTTCCCTCTGTACGGTCATTCAGACCATAACCGTCAAGAACCATTAAAACAACAGGTTTTTTGCTCATAATTCATCCTCTCTTTCCATTGTAACAATCCTATACTATGGTACTTCATTATTGTTACACAAACACTTATTATATTACATAATTTGAACGGGATTGCAAGTGTTCACTGCAAATTTCCCACGATATCTATCGATTTTAAATCCAGATCCACATCATCAAAATACTGTCCATAACGCCTTCCGGACGTATAGGCATAAGGAGAAACTCCCGGTTTTTCGACATTTTTATACGGATAAAAGAATCCGTCCTCATCAATTCCCACATGATTGGAGATGTCTGCCAGATAATGATAAAATGCTTTGATCTGTTTTTTTTCTGTCAGAATCGAAGGCGTAAGCGAATCCTGTATGCACGGAATCATCCGCAATTTCAGACTGCCGGAATCATCAATCTGAATCTGTGCAATCGTTGTGTAAAGTTTTCCGGTAGAAAACCAGAAATTTCCCACGCTGTATGCCACCGGCACATTTTTTATAAACTCAACGCCCTGCAGACGGTGCGGATGTCCACCAATCACGGCGTCTGCACCAGCTTTTACACAAAGGTCTGCAATCTCTGTCTGATCCTGCCCATAATGGATCTTTCCTTCTGTTCCCCAGTGAACATACGCGATCACATAATCACTGTTCTTCTTCGCACGCTTCAGTTCTTTCTTCCATACCTCTTCCTGCTGGGTCTTTAATACTCCCGGTTTCTCCTTCTGGGCTTTCTGTGTAAAATGATAAAACCTTTCGATTTCCGTTGCAGATACAATCGCAATCTTTCGTCCACCTGTGACCACATAACGCACAGCGCTTGCCTCTGTCAGATTTCTGCCACCACCACTGTACGGAATTCCCGCTGCATGCAATGCATCCAGCGTATCTAAAAATCCCTGCTCACCATAATCAAACACATGATTATTTGCCACAGAGACCATATCTATTCCCAGTGTGCGCAGGAATCCGGCATCTTTGGGATCTGCCCGAAAACAGTATGCTTTGCCAACCTGCCGCTGTCCCCGTGTTGTATAAGCAAACTCATTGTTTGCCATCGTAAAATCTGCCGAAATCAGTTCCTTTTTTACTTCATCGGAAAAATAATCCGCCATGTGATTCTTTGCCGTCTTCCCCGTACACCAATTCTCATCCAGACAGATATCCCCGACAAAATCCAGACGGATGCATGCCGGATCGGATGCTTCTTTCCAGATCACATCCTCATACGAATACGACATATACTGTTGCTGCCTGCAATACATAAGCCACAGAACATGCATACTGTTTCCGGTAAACCGATACCACAGATCCGGGTCCTGATTTCCGTTTTCCAGCTGTGTATACAGACTCTGCAGCACACCGCTCCCATACTTCGTTTCAATCCATCCCATAAAGGCTTCATCCACCGGATATTTCTGAAAAAACTTTCCGGAGGCAGTCCTTAAAATCTGGTTTTCCAGATCCTGTACTTCCGGCTCGGTTTCCTGTGATTTCTCCGTGACCTGGGAGGTTTTTTCCTCATATTCAGTTTGTACTTCCTTAGTCTCTTTCAGCGGCTGTGTATTTTGGATGATGCCATGTGTCAAAGCAAAAATAAACAACAAGAGAACGACACATTCCAGACATTTTTTCTTCATGTGTAAAATTTCAAAGGCTATTCACCTGAAATTCAGATGAATAGCCCTATAACCATACAAAATCAGATTCTAGTAGTTTACAATCTTACCGAAATCAGCTTTCAGGGATGCTCCGCCAACCAGACCACCATCGATGTCCGGCTTTGCGAACAGCTCTGCTGCATTTCCTGCATTTACAGATCCGCCGTACTGGATACGAACAGAATCAGCAGTAGCCTGATCATAGATTTCAGCTACACATGCACGGATTGCGCCACAGACTTCCTGTGCCTGATCGGATGTAGCAGTCTTGCCTGTTCCGATTGCCCAGATTGGCTCATAAGCGATTACCATGTTTGCAACGTCTGCTGCTGCAACGCCTGCAAGATCAGATTTGATCTGAAGTCTGATCCAGTCAAGTGTTACACCCATCTCTCTCTGCTCTAAAGTCTCTCCACAGCAAAGGATTGGAGTAAGTCCTGCCTCGATTGCCTTCTTAACCTTCTTATTTAAGAGAACATCATCCTCTTTGAAGTAGTCACGTCTCTCGGAATGTCCGATTACAACGTACTTAACACCAGCGTCTACCAGCATCTCTGCGGAGATCTCACCTGTGTATGCACCCTTCTCTTCGAAGTACATGTTCTCGGCACCAACCTGTACGTTGGTTCCTTTCACAGCCTCTACAACCGGTACGATATCGATTGCAGGTACACAGTAAACAACATCTACGCTGTCAGATACTACTAATGGCTTTAACTCTTCTACTAACTTTACAGCCTGGCTTGGAGTCATGTTCATTTTCCAGTTGCCGGCTACGATTTTCTTTCTTGCCATGATTTTTATTTCTCCTAATCTGTAAATAATTTAACTGTCTTTTATTTATCGTCTGCTGCTACTACGCCTGGCAGTTCCTTACCCTCTAAGAATTCAAGGGAAGCTCCACCACCGGTAGAAATATGGCTCATCTTATCAGCATAACCCATCTGGTTTACAGCTGCAGCGGAATCTCCACCACCGATGATTGTTGTTGCATCGGTCTCTGCAAGAGCCTTAGCTACTGCAAGTGTACCAGCTGCAAGTGTCGGGTTCTCGAATACACCCATCGGTCCGTTCCATACAACAGTCTTAGCTGTCTTAACAGCATCTGCAAACATCTCTGCGGACTTAGGTCCGATATCGCATCCCTCACGGTCTGCCGGCATAGCTGTGATATCACATACTTCTGTCTCTACAGGTCCGTCGATTGGATCCGGGAAATCCTTGATGGTAACAGCATCTACAGGAAGAAGGATCTTCTTGCCCATCTTCTCAGCCTTAGCCATCATTTCCTTACAGTAATCAAGCTTCTCATCATCGCAGAGAGAAAGTCCGATCTCATATCCCTGAGCCTTGATGAATGTGTAAGCCATACCACCACCGATGATAAGGGTATCACACTTCTCAAGCAGGTTGTTGATAACGTTGAGTTTGTCTGCTACCTTAGCACCACCGAGGATTGCTACGAATGGACGTACCGGATTCTCAACAGCATTTCCTAAGAAGGCGATCTCCTTCTCCATCAGGTAACCAACAACATTCTGTCCACCCTTTGCAGTGATGAACTTTGTAACACCGGCTACAGAAGCGTGTGCTCTGTGGGAGGAACCGAATGCATCACATACATAGATGTCTGCAAGATCGGCAAGTTCCTTAGAGAACTGCTCACCGTTCTTTGTCTCCTCAGCGCCACGAAAACGGGTATTCTGAAGTAATACAACTTCTCCCTCTTTCATTTCCTCAACAGCCTTTGTAGCTGCCTCGCCTGTTACGTTGTAATCAGATACGAAGTTTACTTTCTGTCCGAGAAGCTCCTCAAGTCTCTTGGCAACCGGTGCAAGGGACTCTCCTTCGTTTGGTCCGTTCTTTACTTTTCCAAGATGGGAGCAAAGGATTACCTTTCCACCATCGTTTAATAACTTCTTAATTGTAGGAAGAGCAGCTTTGATACGGGTATCATCTGTGATCTCGCCAGCTTTCAGTGGTACATTGAAGTCACATCTTACAAGGACTCTCTTGCCCTTTGCGTTGATATCATCAACTGTTTTCTTATTTAATGCCATGTTTTTATTCTCCGTTCTGCCTTTTTGGCAATTTTAAACCCGAAGAAAAGGAAATGACTTTCCAGCCGGTTGTTTCATACTCCGCAGCTGCATAAAACAGCGGAACCCTTTCCTTTTCTTCTTATTTGTCATAATGAAAAAAGGTCCGGCCCTACAGGCCGGACCCTTTCACATAAACTAAGATAGATTATGCTAACTCAGAGAAGTACTTGATTGTACGAACCATCTGAGATGTGTAGCTGTTCTCGTTATCATACCAAGAAACAACCTGAACCTCATACAGATCATCACCGATTGGGTTAACCATTGTCTGAGTAGCATCGAATAAAGAACCGAATCTCATACCAACGATATCAGAAGATACGATCTCGTCCTCATTGTATCCGAAGGACTCATTAGCTGCTGCCTTCATAGCTGCGTTGATGTCTTCCTTAGTAACGCCTGCCTTCTTAACAACTGCTGTAAGAATTGTAGTAGATCCTGTAGGGGTTGGTACACGCTGTGCAGATCCGATTAACTTTCCGTTCAGCTCTGGGATTACAAGACCGATAGCCTTTGCAGCACCTGTGCTGTTTGGAACGATATTAACTGCAGCTGCACGGGATCTTCTTAAATCACCCTTACGCTGTGGTCCATCAAGAGTCATCTGATCACCAGTGTAAGCATGGATTGTTACCATGATACCAGACTGGATTGGAGCAAACTTGTTAAGAGCATCTGCCATTGGAGCTAAGCAGTTTGTTGTACAAGAAGCTGCAGAAATGATTGTGTCAGAAGCCTTTAATGTCTCGTGGTTTGTATTGTAAACGATTGTAGGAAGGTCGTTTCCTGCTGGTGCAGAGATAACTACCTTACGAGCTCCGGCATTGATATGAGCCTGAGCCTTCTCCTTGCTTGTATAGAATCCAGAGCACTCTAATACAACGTCAACCTTTAACTCACCCCATGGGCAATTGTTTGCATCTGGGAAAGCGTAGATCTTGATTTCCTTACCACATACTGTGATAGAATCATCGCTTGCAGAAACTTCATCTGCATGCTCGTACTTACCCTGTGAGCTATCATACTTTAATAAGTGTGCTAACATCTTTGGGCTTGTTAAGTCGTTGATTGCTACTACTTCGTATCCTTCTGCTCCGAACATCTGTCTGAAAGCAAGACGACCGATACGGCCGAATCCGTTGATTGCTACTCTTACTGCCATTCTTAATTCCTCCTAGAATTGTAAATAAATAGTCTCATGGGACTTGCGTCCCAAGCTTCCTTTATTTTACCCAATTATTTCCGAAAGTTCAAGTCTTTTCTCCGTCTTTGTTAATTTTTTCACTAAAGGTATCTATTTCCCCTGAAATATAGTATAATCTTACGAAAAGGCTTTTTCCAAAACCAACCACACAGAAAAAAGGAGGCTCTTATGCTTTGGGATACACATATGCACACGCATCACAGCGGAGACAGTGACGCATTGATGCCTGACATGATCCAGGCCGCTGTACGGCAGAACCTGGATGGCATCTGTTTTACCGATCATTTTGATTATGATTACCCGGATGATCCCAATCTGTTTCTTCTGGATTTTGATTCCTATATAAAAGAAGTCCGCAGTTTTCAGGACACCTGCCGTGACCGTCTTTCCATTCGTCTTGGAATCGAAGTCGGTCTGCAGCCCCACATCACGGAAATCAACCGCAAAGCAGTGACCGGACATCCGTTTGATTTTGTCATCGGTTCCTCCCACGTTGTTCACGGAATCGATCCCTATTACCCGAAATACTATGAAGGACGCTCCGAAAAAACTGCTTACCGCGAGTACTTCGAATCCATTCTGGAAAACCTGAACACCTATTCCGACTTCGATGTATACGGTCATCTCGATTATGTTGTCCGCTACGGTCCGGACCGCAACCGTTTCTATACATATGAGGCCTATGCCGATATCATTGATGAGATTCTGCGTAAACTCATTTCCATGGGAAAAGGGATCGAAGTCAACACGGCAGGATTCAAATACGGGCTGGGACATCCAAACCCGACCGAAGCTGTTCTTTTACGCTATCACGAACTCGGGGGAGAGATTCTGACACTCGGAGCCGATGCCCATGCGCCGGAGCACGTTGCATATGCGTTTGACCGTCTCCCTCAGATTCTGCGGCATGCAGGCTTCCGGTACTTTACAGTCTTTACCGGCAGAAAGCCGGACTTCCTTCCGCTTCCGGAATAGCGAAAATAAAGGATTAATTCCAAAAATTTCAAAATAGGTATTGCAAAATCCGAATAACACGGTATAATGTAAGTATTGAATGGTGTTATTTAAATATAGCATGCACGTACGCAAATGAGTATGTAGTTCAATTTTATTAAACAATTATCTAATTAACTACTCAGTTACTCAATTTCCTTTAAGTAACTAAGAAGGAGCAGGTTTCCTCGCCTGCTCCTTTCTTTGTTTTGGGGCTTCTGTCCTGATTCTTATATACCTGCTGTCTTTTCGCGGTTGCTCCCCGACCTCTTTTTTATGAAAGTAAGAACGGCAAGCAGAAGCACAAGGCTGATGCCCAGTGCTACCCACCAGATCTGTACCAGTCCTGCAATGATATAGCCAATGATACATACCACAGCAACAACCGCTGCGTACTGCATCTGTGTTGTCACATGGTTGATATGGTTACTCTGCGCGCCGGCCGAAGACATAACCGTTGTATCCGAAATCGGTGAAATATGATCCCCGCAGACGGCACCTGCCAGCACTGCGGAAACCGCAATGATCATCATTTCCAGATGATCTGCCCCCGGAAACATGGCGATTGCAATCGGAACAAGAATCGCAAATGTTCCCCAGCTTGTTCCGGTAGAAAACGCAAGGAACACTGCAACAACAAACAAAACAGCCGGAAGGAACAGGCTTGCAGAAGCACTCGTTCCAACGATGGATTCCACAAATGTACCAATCTGCAGAGCATCTCCCATTCCCTTTAAGGTCCAGGCAAATATCAGTATTCCGATCGCCGGAATCATCAGCTTAAAGCCTTCCACAAAACTCTCCATGAATCCTTTAAACGTAACCACCTTTCGCGGAAGATACAAAAACAGCATGACAAAGACCGTGACCATGGTTGCAAAAATCAGGCTGGTCTCCGCATCACATCCTGCAAATGCACTGACCACATCGGTCGCACCACCCAGAAATCCGGTATAGATCATGGCACCAATTGCAGAACCAATCAGAACAATCACCGGAAGAAGCAGATCAATCACTTTTCCGTTGGAAGAAATATCTTCTTCCTTAACCTTTTCAAACTCTTCCCCGCCGCTGGTAAACAGATCTCCTTTTGCAGCATTCTCCTCATGTTTTTTCATGAGTCCGAAATCAAAACCTGCAATAATCACAAAAAATACCATGACAATCGTCAGAATCGCATAGAGATTGTACGGAATTGTTCGCAGAAACAACTGAAATCCCGTAATCCCGGCATCTTTCGGAACATACGAATTGACGGCTGCCGCCCAGCTGGAAATCGGCGCAATGATGCAGACCGGCGCAGCGGTCGCATCAATGATATATGCCAGTTTTGCGCGGGATACTTTGTAGCGGTCAGTTACCGGACGCATCACAGATCCGACGGTCAGACAATTGAAATAATCATCCACAAAAATCAGCATTCCAAGTCCTGTGGTTGCCAGCATTGCGCTCTTTTTTGACCTGATCTTGCTGCCGGCCCATCTTCCATAAGCAGCTGAGCCTCCTGATTTTGACATCAATACAATAATCATTCCAAGCAGCACATCAAAAATCAGAATATTCAGATTCATGCTGTCTTTCATAATCGAAAACAGGGCATTGAATGCATTCCACGGATGAAATCCGGTATATAACAGTGCTCCGACCGCCACTCCAATAAACAGGGAACTGTATACTTCCTTGGTGACAAGTGCCAGTATGATTGCCAGAAGAGGCGGCACCAGTGACCACCATGTTCCGATAAAAATAGATGTATCCATTTTCCAGATTGTTCCTCTCTTATGCCTTTATTTTGTATCACTATTTTAACTTGAACTGCTGCACCAGATCATTCAGAGAATCAGACTCTGCAGAAAGCTCCTGACTGGTTGCGGAAGATTCCTCTGCGATTGCCGCGTTGCTCTGTACAACCTCGGAAATCTGGTTTACACCGGACTCTGCCTGCTTGATCTGCTCTGCCTGTGTCTCGGAAAGCTGTGCTAGTTCCTGGGATTTCTTTGCCACTTCATTGATTCCCTCTACAAGAGAAATAATCGTCTGGGAAGTCACATCAACTGCCTGATTGCCGTTTTCGATTTCCTGAATAGAGTTCATAATCAGCTCACGGGTATTGACTGCAGACTGTGCACTCTCATCCGCAAGTTTTCCGATCTGGGATGCAACTACGGCAAAGCCCTTGCCGGCTTCTCCTGCACGTGCAGCCTCAATGGATGCGTTCAGGGCAAGCAGGTTCGTCTGCTCCGCGATCTCCTCGATCTGTCCGATGATTGTCTCAATCTGCTTGGACATATGGCTGATTCTCTTCATTGCTTCGGTAACTGCATTCATTTCCTTCTGTGTCTTATCTGCTTCCTGTGCATATTTTACAGATAATTCGTAAGAAGCCTGTGCACTCTCATGTGTGTGCTCAACCCCTTCTGTGATATTGGCAAAGGATGCCAGAAGTTCTTCCACTGCACCTGCCTGATCTGTAGATCCCTCTGCCAGTGTCTGTGATCCCTCTGCCAGATTGGTAGAACCTGCAGATACCTGGGAAGCAGCCTCCTCAATCCGGTGCATCGTCTCATTCATATCGGTGTTCATGACATGGATTGCATCATTCATTGCCGCAAACTCACCCATATATTTCTCCGGGATTTTGGATACACCGGTATAATCGTTGTGAGCCATCAGATCCATACGGTGGTTGACATCCTGAATAACGGCGGCCAGATTCTTTGCCATCTCGCGCGCAACAATTACCATCTCAGAAATTTCATCCTCTGATGTCATCTCCGGGAATTCACTGGAGAGATCCCCCTTTGCAAATGTATCAAAACGAGCACCCAGCTGATCCAAAGGATCAACAATATTCTGTGCAAGCACTCTGCCGATCCGGCGGGCTGCAAAAATTGCAAGTGCAATAACCGCAATAATTGCAATAAGTGTGATCAATTCTACCATTGTAAGAATTTTCTCTAACTTATCTCCATGCTCGGTATTTGCATCCATCAGTTTCACCATATCCTGATAAATCTCCTCATAGATCGGTGCCACCTGATCCTGTGCCATCTGCTGTGCTTCATGGCGCGCATCAATATCCTGTGTATTCTTTCCTTTTTCCAGTACAGCATCACAGGTGTCAAAATAATCGTTCAGTTTTTCTGTGATACTATTATAAATTTTCTCCTCATCCGCAGATGAAACCGTATTTTTTACCTCTTTGGTATACTGCTGACAGGATTCCTTCTTCTTCTCATAATTTTCTGCGCAGCTGTTCACAAGGTTTTCATCCTGATATCCGATCGCAGCACGCAGATAACTTCTCGTATCGGCAAACGTAATCATCATCTTGCCGATATCCCCCTGTGAAAAACCGTAATTTTTCAATGCATAATTATAGCGGTTGCTGACAATAATTCCGGAAACGGCTCCCACAACACCGGAAATGCTGACAATCAGGGCCACCATCACAATTGCAGAAGAAATTCGTTCTTTTAATCTCTTCTTATTTAACTTTTCAATCAACTTTTGTATCATATAAGTTTCCTCCTCAAACGGGTTCTCATTTGTTTAGATATTTTTTCAGAATTTCTTCCGTCATCTCAAACGGATAGTTCTTTAACTTGGCAGGATTCTGCAACAGTTTCTGCACATCCTCCTCCCACAGTTCCTCCGGGATCTGTGGTTTGCCCAGCAGCTTGTCCAGATAGGCGATAAATTCAGCCCGGTTCTCAAACCCAAGCAGCTCAAGCACCTCTGCCACCCGCTTCTGATTATTGTAAAAACGCAAAAATCCCGGCAGGGAAAATCCGACTGCCTTTCCATGCGGAATGCCAAGCTCATATGTAACCGGATAACTTAATCCGTGCGGAATACTGGTACCGGTATGTGCAATCGCCATACCTGCCACAACCGATGCATGCATGAATGTTTCGTATCCTTCATCCGGAATCTTAATCTCGGAAGAAAGCAGGTATTCCTTTGCACTGCCCCAGATCCGAAGACCTTCCGCTGAATATATCCGGTTATATGCATTCGCATTTGTATTCAGATATGACTCAATCAGATGTGCCAGCGCATCCACACAGGTGCTGACCATATTCTCATAAGAAGAAGTCTTTAAATATCCGGCATCCACAAATGCCAGATCCGCAAACCATTTGTGTGCGATTGACTGCTTGGTATGTAAGTCGTGCCGTGTCAGAATCGCATAAGGCGTCACTTCCGATCCCGTACCGGATGTGGTCGGGACTGCTGCAACCGGATAGCCCTGCATCGGCTCCGGATGATAAAGACGCCCCTCTGCATGATCGATTGCCGATGGATTCGCTGCCAGAAGCGAAATCGCCTTGGACGCATCCATCGGAGAACCGCCTCCCACAGCCACAAAGAAATCCACCTGTTCTTTTACCGCAATGCCCGCTGCCACAGCCACGGTCTCCACAGAAGGATTCTCTTCGATCTCATCAAAAATCACATAGGTCTGCCCGTTTGCCTGCAATGCCTGTTCAACTGCTGCAAGCGAACCATTGATGCGGCTGGAATGTTTTCCCGTCACAATCATGGCTCTGCTTCCTAATGCTTTTAACTCTGCACCGTTTTCCGAAACACAACCGCTGCCAAAAAATACCTTCGTCGGCATATACAATCTCATGTTTCTTCTCCTTTATGCGTTGCACATCTCTGTAACAACTTCATTGATCACCTTTCCGTCTGCCTTTCCTTTCAGCTCCGGCATAATCGTCTTCATGATCTGTCCCTTGTTCTTCGTTGCAATCACATCTGCAAACTTTTCCTTAACAATCGCAGTCACTTCCTCTTTCGAAAGCATCTTCGGTGCATATTCTTTCATAATGTCATAACGTTTTCTGTACTCCTCCAGCAAATCGGTACGGTCTGCCGGGCAGGAATCGATCTGTTCCTGAACGGTCTTTAATTCCTTCATGATTGTGGCATTGACCATATCCTCTGGAATGTCATCTCTGCATCCGGCATCAATGGCATTTTTCTTCACTGCCGAAACCAGAGACGAAATTGCATCCTTCCGTTCCTTGTCGCGCGCTTTCATCGCTGCCATCATATCTTTGCGTAGCTGTTCCATCTGCATAATTTCCTAACCTCCATGTCTATAAAATTCAGATAACTACATTATACTACGCTTCGGGCTGATAGCAAAGAATAACCTTACATTTTTTAATTATATTTATGAATTTCTTTCTGAAACTCCCGAATATCCTTTGCAATTTCACCACTGAGCAGGAGCATACAGATCAGATTCGGGATTGCCATCAGCGCATTGGCAATATCCGAGAAACTCCATACCAGATTCAGTGTCTGTGTACATCCGAAATACACAACAAAGGAAAAAACAAGGCGGTATACCATATTAAACCGGTGCGTTCCCAGCAGATATTCAAATGCTTTTTCCCCGTGATACTCCCAGCCGAGTATTGTAGAAAACGCAAACAATGTAATCCCGATTGTCACAAGCCAGCCCCCGGCTGATCCCAGAACCGTCTCAAATGCTGCAATTGTAACATCCGAACCGGTCAGCATATTCCCGGCAGCATCGGTCATGCCAAGGACACCGGAAGAGGCAATCGCAAGTCCCGTAATCGTACAGACAACAATCGTATCCCAGAAGGTTCCCGTCATATTGATATATCCCTGACGCACCGGGTTATCCGTCGTTGCAGCCGCTGCCGTAATTGCCGCAGATCCCATACCGGCTTCGTTGGAAAATACACCTCTTGCCACACCATAACGCATTGCATTCATCATGGAAGCGACAATCGTTCCGCACAGACCGCCGCCTACCGCTTTTACCGAAAATGCCATCTGAAAAATCATCAAAATGCCTGCCGGCAGATTCGAAATATTTCCGATAATGACAATAACTCCACAGATCACATAAAAAATCGCCATCAACGGAACGACCACCGAAGAAACCTTTGAAATGGATTTGATACCGCCGACAATGATCAGCAGGGCAAGCACCGTAATCACAATTCCGGTCAGATGGGTCGGCACATGAAATGTCGTATGTAATGCACCGGAAATCGAATTTCCCTGTGTCATATTGCCGATTCCAAACGAAGCAATCACAGCAAAGAGTGCAAATAACCACGCAAGAACCGCTCCAAATCTTTTATTCTTCAGTGCCTTTTTCATCGTGTACATCGGGCCGCCGCTCATCTCCCCTTTGGCATTGATCTCACGGTATTTGATCGCCAGCATACATTCACTGAACTTCGACGTCAGACCAAATGCAGCAGAGATCCACATCCAGACCAAAGCTCCCGGACCACCGGAAACCATCGCCGTCGCAACCCCCACAATGTTGCCCGTTCCGATTGTGGCGGCAAGTGCTGTGGTCAGTGCCGAAAACGGAGACACATCGCCCTCGCCATGGCTTTTCGTCCGCGCCTCTTTGCTTAACGTACTTTTGAGTGCATAACCGAGATTTCTCCATGTCAGAAACCGCGTGCGGATCGTAAGGAAAATTCCGGTCCCCACAAGCAGAATCAGCATGACCGGTCCCCAGACAAAATCGTCAATTGCTGTAATCACATCATTTAACTTTTCCATAACCTCATCCCTCCTGTTTTCAAATAAAAAAGGGCAGTGTCTGAACAACATCGCCCTTTGTTTTTTATATCCTATGAAATTTGTCTTTATATTATACTTCCGAAAGGAATCTGTCAACTGGTTTATGCAGCAACATCCACTTCGTCATCCTTCTGACGCAGAATCCTTGCCGTTTCCATCCCATTCTTTCCCGGCATCTGGATATCCAAAAAGAGCATATCCGGCTTACAACCACTTGCAATCAGTTCATCACCCGATAAATATGTTTCTATCACTGCATCCGGTAATAATTTCTTTATTTTTCTTCTAATATCAAGCCTATAGATTTTTCATCATCGCAGATTGCAATTTGCATCCTGACAATAGTATTCTCAAAAATATATTCTCCCCGAAAATGCCACATGCGGTAATTCATAAAAAATACTGTCCCCCGGACAGATCGGACGATACAGAGGATCTGCCACAATGATCCCTGCACTTTTAAGTGCCTCTTCCATTGCTTCCTCTCCAAGCACCATTTTATCTTTTTCACCGAGCAAATCCGCACATTCCTTTAACGGACACAGTACGCGGGCGGCACGACCATATCTTTTTTCAATCCCTGCTGCTAATGATCCCATAGTGACAGGTTCTCCGACCAGCGTGATATCTGCCTCCTGCTGCATGCGGTTCTGCAAATATACAACCGCCGGCTCTGCCTGCCGTGTGGCTGCACGCTCCAGTGCATTTGAAATATCTTCTGCCAGCCACTCGTTTGGTGTTCCGATCACATATGGTATTTTGTACTTCTCCCAGAGTATCTTTGCCACACGGAGTCCTACTGCCGAGACAACCAGATTAACGTCTGCCTCCGCTGATCTTTGCAACGTTTTCAAATCATCGCCCATCGCCCACACAGACATAACCTGCCATCCGTATTTCTGCAGATTCTCTTTTAAGGTTTCTACATTTTTCTGTGGTCCGAAATCAAGTGGTGTCACACCTAACAGATTTACCGTGCGCGAAGAGGGATCTCTATTCTCCTGCCTGTCCGTTTCTCTGACAAACCGCTTTGCGATTTCTTCGAGTGCAATGCCCGCTCCATACACATAATCATTCATCCCGTTCGTCGGCACGGAAAATGCCGGAATTCCGGTTTCTGTCTCAATCACACGCGCAATTGCAGGAAAATCCGTACCATTCATAAATGGAATAGGCGAACCTGCCAGCGCGATAAATTTGGGATGCAGTTCACGGGCTGCATACTCGATATCATCAATAAATTTTCTGTCATTTCCCATGATCGCGTCAATTTCTGTAAGTCCCGAGATAAAAATAAGACTGTCCTGATCGTACCAGCGGATTTCATCATGCGTATTGTAAGTAGAGTTGCATCCGGAAGGATCATGCATAACTGTCATTCCGCCAAGTTCATACAGTGCAGAACAGACTCCTGACACATCGGCCGTATAAACCGGTATCATTCGATAAGATTGTCTCATAGACAGCACTCACACCCCCATCCTTTTTGTACAACAAGTTTTTCTGTATCCTTTTCATTGAGATATGCATCCATCATCAGCTCTGCGGTTCTTCGAATACCGTCAAATCCATACAGACCTTCTCCCTGTACCAGATTGACAAAGTGACGGCTTCGGCCAAAATAGGCCGCTTTCTGTCCGATTGCCAGCACTTCCCCGCTTGCACCTCTTGGCAGTACACGCATCTTCACCTGAATCGTTGCGATCAGCTCAAGTTCCGGTGCATGCTCCTGCAGCCAGAAAAAATCTGCTTTTTCTTCTGGACTGATACTGTCCAGATAAACAGCTTTCACACAAAAGCCATGTGTCAGAAGCAGTTTTGCCAGTCCAAGTGGTCTTGGATGATACAGATAATCCAGAGTGACCGGCATATCCCCGATCAGATTTTTTGCTTTTGCCAGAGCCTCCTCACAGGACTCCTGCTCGCGGGCCAGCTCATCTTCTGTCAGTTCCGGCAGTCCGAGTGCATCGGTCAGCTGCTTTAACTGCTTTCTGATCTCATCATAGTCAAAACTGCCGGGCAGATACAGAGATTTTCGTCCCAGGCGGCCTGCCTGTACCTCCATCCCGTATTTTCCAGCCGGATAGCAGTCGATAAACAGGCATCCCCTGCTCATATCCAACAGTTCCTGCCAGGTTTTACATCCGGGCAGTTCCAGCACCTTATAACCATATCGTTTTAACAGACGCTTAATATCACTGTTCTCATCCAGAACAAAATCACTGCCAAAGACAGATACTGTTTTAGCGTCCGGCTCACAGCCCAAAAGAGGATCATACATTGCTTTCCGCAGCTTCTGGTCCGGTGTCAGTCCATGTTTTTGCATAATCGGGTCCATATAACAGCGGATAAAGCAGATGTCAGGAAAACGATGCTCCAGTTCCCTGTAAATATAGTTCAGATTACTTCCCACAAAATGATGCAGACAAACGGTAAAAAGCAGAACCGCCTCAGGATGGTCCTTCCGTTTATTCAATACATCCGTCACACCCTCGATGGTAATATCCTCCAGATTGCCGTTCAGCAGATTCTGCTCCTCCACAAGAACAAAAGAAAAACGGTCTGCTGCATTCATTTCTGCCGCAGTCAGTACAACACCACGCATACAGTTATCCGCACAGACATAGATCTGGATAGATTCCGGAACCTGCATTCCCGTATGCACAATATTCCAGTTGCCATGCACCGGCGAATTATACTCCAGTGCCGAAACAAATGGTGTTGGAAATGAGGCATCTTTTATTTTTACCACAGCATCTTTCGAATCAACAGTTTCCCCCACACGACGTAACATTACGCTTCCTCCTGTATATATCCAGACCTTACCTTATCGCTTTTCGCTTCCAGAATGCCACCGCATATGCGATACATCTGCATGGCAAGCGCACGGTATTCGTCTGCCATTTCACCTGTTGGATAACACTCCATCAATGTTTTTTTCTGCTCCTCTGCCAGTGCCACCTGCCCGCTGTGTGATAGTGTACCAATAACAGCTGTGTGAAAATCGTCTGCCAGTTCTGCCACTTTTTCCTCTTCCCGCGGGACATCCCTGCGATTTAAAATGAGTCCGCCAAGCCCGGCATATCCACGGTTTTTAAAATTTTCCACTGCCATGGCAATATTTGCAGCTGCATGAATTGCCATATTTTCCCCGGAGGTAATAATAAATATTTTGTCCGCATAACCGCCCCGCATCGGCATGGAAAATCCACCGCATACCACATCTCCGAGTACATCATATAAAACCACATCCGGTTTGTATACATCATATGCGCCAAGCTCTTTTAACTTTTCCAGTGCCGTGATGATACCACGGCCGGCACAGCCAAGTCCCGGTGTCGGTCCACCGGCCTCCACACAGATAACACCGTTATACCCAATGCGTATCATATCCTCCAGCTGCAACGCCTGCTTTTTCTCATTATATAAGTCGAGCACGGCCGGCACAGCCTCTCCATGACGGAGCAATATGGTAGAATCTGCTTTCGGATCGCATCCGATCTGCATCACCTTAAGCCCCATTTCTGCCAATGCAGCCGCTACATTTGAAACGGTAGTGGATTTTCCGATTCCGCCTTTTCCATATACTGCTATCCTGATCAATCCTGTGTTCCCCCTTCTGCCGGAGTAATGACATTCGAATATGCAGTCTTTGCGAATACACCTTTTAAATGTCCGATTTTTCCGGAAAGTGCACTGATCGTGTCCTGTGGTGCATCAATGACAATGCTTATGATGCTGATTCCTTTTGCGCGGTATGGTATGCCCATTCTGCCTACAATGTACTGACGTGCTTCATGAAGAAGGATATTTAATTCTTCAATGGCATCCTCCTGTTCTACAATAATTGAAATAACTGCCACTCTGGTTTCCATGCCCTGACTCCTCCTGTTAACAGATTCTTGGTAAAAGCTCTCCCCCCGGCTGTGGAAGCAGTGCCTGTGTGCCGATTTCCGTCTCCATTATAACTCTTCCCGGTTCCTCTGCGATCACTTCACCAATAATAGCTGCATCTGCGGAATATGGACATTTTTTCAATGTTTCTACAATGCCCTCTGCCTCTTCCTTTGGTGCCATGATGACAAGTCTTCCTTCACATGCCAGATATAAAGGCTCAAGTCCAAGCATCCCGCAGACTCCTTTTACTTCCGGCCGTACCGGAACAGCCTCTGCATTTAAACGGATGCCTACGCTGCTCTGACCTGCGATCTCATACAGGACTGTTCCGACGCCGCCTCTGGTCGCATCACGTATCACATGCAGGTTGTGTGTGGTATCCATGACTGCCTTTACGGTCTTCCACAAAGGTGCACAGTCACTGGTCACATCCGCATCGATGCCAAAATCTTCCCGCTCTAACAGGATTGTACATCCGTGCCGTCCGATATCACCGGTTACGATGATTGCATCTCCGGGCTTTGCCAGTTCTCCGCCGACGGTCACTCCTTCTTCGATCTCCCCCATTCCGGTCGTGGTGATAAAAATTCCATCCACCTGTCCTTTTCCGGCAACCTTTGTATCTCCCGATACAATATGTACTCCGGCCTCTTTTGCTGTTTTTTCCATGGCAGCTGCGATTTCTTCGAGTTTTTCCATTGGAAATCCCTCTTCAATTACAAAAGCGCAGGTAAGATAAAGCGGTTTTGCACCCATACAGGCAAGATCATTTACCGTTCCGCAGATAGACAGTTTGCCGATATTTCCCCCCGGAAAAAATGCCGGAGATACAATAAACCCATCTGTAGATACTGCCATTCTTCCTGCCGGCGGAACTAATACCGCTGCATCATCTGCCGTCAGATCATTGTTTACAAAATGTGCCTTAAACACCTGATCAATCAATTCGGATGTCTGCTTTCCACCGGCACCATGTGCCATCGTTACTGTTTTATTTTCCATGATGTTTTTTCCTTCTTTCTTATGAATACTGATAATATGCAGAGCAGGCTCCCTCACCGGACACCATGCAGGCGCCGATCGGATGCTGCGGTGTACAGCCTTTTCCAAATACTTTACAATCGGATGGTTTGCATTTCCCCTGAAGTACATCGCCACAGCGGCAGGCCGGATTTGGTTTTCCTTCAATTTTCGGCATCTGATATTTGAGACGTGCATCGAACTCCTGCCACTCCTGTCTTAATTTCATGCCGGATTTCGGAATAACACCCAGCCCTCTCCATTCGCAGTCACAGGCTTCCATCATCTCATCTACAAGCAGCTGTGCCTCCCTGCTTCCATCCTGTGTCACCACTCGCGGATAGCAGTTTACAAAAAATGGCTTTCCTTCCTGGAATTTTACCAGCGCAACCGCCAGTGCTGTCATCAGTTCTTTTGCCGTAAATCCTGCCACAACACCGCTGACCCCTTCTTCGGTCAGAGCTTCGCAAAGACGTGTTCCCGTAATGGCATTGACATGTCCCGGATATAAAAATACATCTGCACTGTCCTTTAATGCCTCATACGCCTGAGGCATGGTTTTGTTTGCCACCAATATAGAGTAATTATCCAGTCCATCTTCTCTTGCCGCCTTTACGGAAAGACATCCTGCCGGTGTCGTTGTCTCAAATCCGACCGACAGAAATGTCACCTGCTCATCCGGATGTTCTCCAGCATATTTTTCGGCATCTGCCGGAGAATACACA
>OGYF01000607.1_pt1 | contig 35529 bp, 60 predicted proteins | sample 1576451 | NCBI WGS metagenome assembly OGYF01 (sample SAMEA3541505, study PRJEB24748) | human gut metagenome | biome: human gut; feature: human-associated habitat; material: faeces | place: China | collected 2012
GCTCCGCCGCCCACCAGGGCCACGGCCAGCACCGCCAGGAGCATCCCTGTGTTGCCACCCGTTTGACCGTAGAATAGGGAGCAATGATTTCGTCCTCTTGTGTATTGTCTCCCACCACAGCTAAAAACGGGCTGTTCTTTTTAGCTACACCGCCGCTGGCAAGGTGCGGCACATCTTCGGTTGATAGGGTCAGGGACCTTCCACCAAAGCCACTACCTCGTCCAACGGAGCTTAGGGACCTATTCATTTCATCGCTTTTCCCTGTTATGGTGGCAATGATGACCGCTAATGCAACAAGTGCTGCTGTTACGGCCAAAATTACCGGGAGAAAAGCTGTCATTGACGCCCCCGCTACCGATGTCACAGTTGCTATTGCTGCAATCATGCCTGCAATCGGCCCCAATGCTGCTACGAAAAGTAAGATTACTCCAGTCGCGGCCTTAACCCCGTCCGGAAGATTGTTGAACCAACCGAGTAAATCCGACATCAATTCCACAATCTCAGTAATTGTTGGCAGGATTGTTTCAGCCAAATCCGCCATCGCTTCCTGGAATCTCAGTGAAGACTCTCTATTTTCTATAAGGCTCTCATTATTTTGCTTCCAACCTTCATATGCGCCGTGAAGCGGCCCATCAACAAGAACAGAAAGTGCAAGCTGCTGCCTCTGTGTCTGATCTGTACAGAGAGCGAGACTTTCGGAGAAGTTTTCTGCTCCAATTCCCATTCGGTCCAGTAATTCAGCGAACTGCCCGGTTGCGCTCCCGGTTGCGATCGTTTCCTGCAAGCTGTCAGCAAGACTCTCAATTTTGATCGTGTCTGGAAATGTGGTGGCGGCATTTGCAAGACCCTCCACCGCTTTTTGTAGATTGCTCTCAGTAAATCCAGACTGGAGGAGGTTGGAAACGGCTTCCACGCTGCTATCAGTTTCACCAGATACCACATAGAGGTCTTCAAAAGCCTTTTTTGTGGCATCTACCCCAACTCCAGCTTGACGAGCATTATTCTCCAGCATAGACAACGATGTTCTCAATTCTTCTGTCGCTGGAACTGTTGCCGCAGCTGCGGTCAGCACTCCGGCTGCCGCTGTTGAGATTCCTTTCGTTGCATTTTGGATTTTACTGGCTCCGTCTGCAATGCTTCCTGCGTTTGAGCTAATTTTTGATGCTGCTACACTGAAATTATCGGCAGCCTCCTCAGCATCTTCGAACTCTTTTGCTGTTTCGGCCAATTCTCTCTGTAAGGCGTCATATTGACGCTGGTTCATCTTTGCGCCCGAAAACTCCGCCTCAACTTCTTTTTGCTTTTCCTTTAGACCGTTCAGGGTTTGCGTTGTCTCGTAAATGGTTTTTCGGAAATTATTATAGGTCTCGGTTGATATCTTCCCGGATGCAAGGTCTCTCGACATCTGCTCTTGGTTGGCCTGCAACCCCTTAAGAGATGCGGATACTTCATCTATTTCCTGTTTTAGGGGAGCATATTTTGCCTCATATGCCTGACCGCGTGCCAGCGCTTCATCTGCACTCTTTGCGGCTTCCCTCAGTGTGTTTAGCTTTTCTCCAGTCGCTTCTACGGCATTTGCAAGTAACCTCTGTTTCTGCTCCAAAAGCTCGGTGTTGCCCGGGTCCATCTTCAATGCCTTTTCGACCGCTTTTAGGTCCTTCTGGGTCTCGTTTAGCTTTTTGTTGGTCCCAGACAGCGCTTTATCAAGTTTTGTGGTATCTCCACCGATTTCGATTGTAATGCCCCGAATATTATTGGCCATTTGCGCCTCCTAAAAGCGGTCCATATCTTCTTGTGTTGCGATAACTGGATGGTCCAGCTTGTCGTTCTCTGCCTCTACAAACATATCATTTATCATTCCGATAGTGAGGAGGTCTAGGTCCCGAATAGATATTCCAAGCTGGACCGCCCTAAGCATCAAAAGAGGAGTCGTGATTTCCCGGTCTACTGCTCTAGTTTTTTTTTAGCTTCTGCAAGTGACTCCACATTCCCTTCCCACAAAGAACGAATTACAGGAAAGATAAGATAGATCGAGAATGTATTAAAGCCATCCAACCACTCATCTGGTGACTCCGGCACCTCATCTTTCCCCGCATGTTTTGCCATGATGTAGGACATGTCTTCAAACAGTTGCAGCGCCTCGGGAGGGATATTTTCAGAATCTCGGTCTTTTCGTTCCATGGCCTTTTGTACGACCTTCATGTCCTGAATGATATCCCGCCTGAATTTGATGCGGTACAGCCGGGGGACTGCGGCAGTAGCCCGAAACTTGACCTTTTTCCCATCGATCAGAATTTCAGTTTCCATCCTTACACCCCAACACTAGGCTGCCAGACAGACTTGAACCAATTCTGGATCACAGTTTCAGTCGTGGTGTCTGTGGTCTTTGCCTTGACTTTTCCATCCGCCAGCGGGGAAGCGGTGATGGACAGCGTTTCCGTGCTTGGGGTCTTTGTCTCGCTGATCGTAGACCCGTCCTCATTGGGGCGGGCGGCAGAGCAGTTGTACAGGACCCGCAGGCTGGCTTTCTGGTCTCCTTCAAACTGATAGAGCAGAGCAAAGGGCTTTGCCTCCGCGCTTGCGTTCTCAATCAGGACTTTGGAGGTTTCGTCCTCTGTTTCGCCCAACACGTCCTTGCGGAAAGAGTCGGGAATAACCGCGATCTCCAAGTCCCCCTGATACCCGTTGTTGGCTGTCGATACATAATAGGCGATATTGTCCGCATAGAATGTATTTGTTTCACCCTGGGGGGCAAGTGACATGCTCACCGCGCCGGGAATGGGGACCGGTGTTTCATATGTGATGGTGCCATCATCGTCAGTCAGGAGCGCATAGTGGACATTTTTCAGTCCAAATTTAACCTTGTTGGATGCCATAATTACACCTCAATTTCGTATGTTGTCTGATACAGGCTTTCGCTCTCGATATAGGAACACATTCTGTCCCAGTATATCTCGTGCTTATTCAGCGCTTTTTCAATTTTCTTCTCAATCTCAGGGTCCCTTTGCCTTGTGTAGAGCTCCACATTGCAGTGAGATATCTCAAAATAGGAGATGTTATCCGCAGCAAAGTTTTCTGTGTAATCATCAAGATATACCCCGTAGGGCGGTGGACCAGGATTCTCCCAGTGGTGGAATGTAAAGGGGACCCCAGTCTCTTTCAGAATTTCATCCAGCTCTTGATAATTCATCAGACCGAGGCCCCCCTTATCGTGTTTGTGATATCCCTGACTAACATCTTTTCAGCCGCTTTTTCGGCCGGCCTGATGTGTGGTTTCCCTTCTACCCTTCCTCCGTTCGCTTTCTGATGGCCGTGTTCGAGGAGATGTGTCAACTGGTAATCCGTTTTATTGTAGATCACGACCCCGCTGCTTTTTGAGGATGTTCCATTTCTTCTCTTTCCCATCCTCCATCCTTTCTTGTACCGCCCAGTCTTCTGAGGAGACCTTGCTTTTACTTCTTTCAGGGCTTCCTTCCCGGCCTTTTCGATGTCCTTTTTGACGCCCTCCGAGATTTCATCTTCATAATCCGAAAGAGTGCCCATGATAACGGAAACGAGTTGATCTGGTTTTATACTCATAGCTTTGCACTCCAGGTCCCGGAGTCATCCTCCTCAAGTGAGAGCCGCGTGACCAAAATCCCATCTTCATCTTTTGTTGGGGTGATTTGCCGAATGAAATAAAACCGGTCTTCTATTTGGGCGATATCCCGAGTTTTGATGTTTGGGTCTCTCCATATCTCGATAAGGAGGTCGATTTGCTGGCCCACCTTTGCCGCTTCATAATACCTCTGGATTCCGACTGTCATTTCCCCAAAATAATGAGTAGATCGCTTCACGAGCTTTTCCACTTTGGGCGGCGGGCCATTCTCATCCACGGATACCCTGTAGATAGTCACGATCCCGGAGTCATGGAGCATTTTCCTCACCCCTCATTTTCTGAGATATGAGCAGATCGTGACGCATCCTTTTCAGGTAGATGGGCTCAGACTCCCCGTTGATCCGCTTCCGGTACATCCAGGCAGCGGTCCCTACCACAAGCTGCAAATAGTCTTCGTCTCCGCTCTCCTCAACCCCCTGCCTACCCAGGTTTGATTTTGCCGCCCTGAGGAGGGACAAGAGATATGTGCTGTCGCCGGGCAGCGGGCCCAGGCGTTGAAGATCTATTTTCAGGATTTCCAGCGCCTGGGCCTCATAAAATGCGCAGCCCATATCAAGCCCCCGTCTTTGTCACAGTTACAGTGTAGACCTTTTCTCCGGTGTTGTTTTTCGCTGTCACTTTGACAGTGTTAGGTCCCTCTTCCCAAGTAGCTGATGCCCCATTTTTGTGCGGCGCTCCATTGACCGTAATGGAAACGGTGGAGCCATTCGCCCCAGTCGCGGTGACCGTATTGCTCTGATTTGTGGTGCTGGTGCTATACTCTGTCACACCGGGATCAAAGGTCGGCGTCAGAGTCAGCGTCCCAAGCCCCAGCGTAGCCAGGGACGCTGTTAAGGGTTTGCGCTGTCAGGCGGGAAGGTCACACTTGTGGTAGGGGCGGTGTTATTGATATTCAGGACGCCAAAAGCCTCACCAAACACGGGCATACCATCATAGCGGGCCGTACCCTTAAACACAGTCTGGTCCTCGATAAAACGCACATGCTCACTCTGAGCCAGGGTGGTTCCGGCGCGCTGGGCCAGGAGATACAGGTCAAAATAGCCGAAGATCACATCGTTATCAGGGACAAAGTCCAGGGTGACAATGTCACCACCCAGGACCGGCATGGTATTCCCTTGACCGGAGACGATAGCACCCGCCGCATTGATGACGAGAGCCTCCGCAGTAAGCTTTGCCTTTGTGGTCTCGTTCATGACCCAAGTCAAGCTTCCTCTGGCATAAGTAGACCGGGCGACACCCGCGGTCAGGATGATGGACTTATAGAGATCCGCGCCAGTGGCCGCAGTCAGCTTGACGATATTGCTGGTGTGGACATCTTTCCAATCCGGCGCATTTGCACCCCAGTCGTCAGGCTCTGTGGCCTGAGCCAGCCGGGTCACTACGCCGATCGGCATCTTCTTTCCCGTCCCGTAAAGGATAGCTTTGTCCAGCGCATAGCCGATTGCCTGCCCAAGCGCCTCCATGATCTCACTGGCCAGAGAGAGGTCGGAGTCCTCCAGGGTCGCATTGCAAATTGCGATAAAGCCGCCGACCTTGTAGCCGTCCACCTCGATTTGGTTGAATGAAAGCTCCAGCTCGTTCAGCTTGGCGCACATCTCGGTCCAGACGGCTTCGGGGACTGTGCCCATGATGTTCTGCCGAGCCGTTCCGGGCACGCTCCGCAGATTAACGCGAGAGATCATCTTGGAGTATTTGCTGATATTCTCGCGGATCAGGCCAAGCATAACGTCCGGGATGGTCAGCTCCGCTCCGGTAATAGAGCGGTTCTGCTTCCCAAGCTCACGCACTCTCGTCAGAAAGTCCTTTACATCCTGCCGGGCCAGGAAAGCATCGCGCCGCTGTGCATCCAGGCCAAAAAAGGTTCTGGTTTCCATATCAAAATTCTCCTCTCGTTTTTCTGGATTTTGGGGCTTAGGTGCGTTTCTTGCCAGCTCCTCGATCTCGGTTTCAATTCCTTTGATCTCGCCCTCCAGCTTTCCAGCGGCCGCTTCATTTTCGGCCTTTTCCTGCTCGAACTGTTCCACCGCCTCCTCGACCACGGCCTTTTCCTCGTCCGTTTCGGCCTCATTGATAGACTGTTCCAGTTCGGCTTCCCTGGTTTGGAGCTGTTCAGCCGCCCTTCTAAGCTCCTCCAGTTGTTCTTTCTTTTCGTTGAGTCTCTTCTTCAGGACCAATGCTTTTAATGCCATGTTATTTCCCTCCCGTTTCATTCGATTGACTTTGGCCTGGGTTCAGTCTTTTGAGCAATGCGTTTCTCCATGCCTCAGTCTTTCTCTTCTGGATGTCCTCATAGTCTCGCTTTCTTGCCACCACTCCGGTATCTTCATAGGCCGGGAAAGTGCAGACGCTCACTTCATACAGCTTTACTTTTCGGATAGTCCAGTGGACGCTTCCATCTTCTCGATTCTCTGTTTCCTCATCAAGGATGGAAAATCCAAAGGAACACTGAGTAATATCGCCTCTTTGCACACGAGCGTATAGGTTCATTGCATCGCTGTCATCTCTGTTGATTTTAATGCGGCCCCATAGTCCATGGTTGTCCTCGCGTAGCTCCAGCGTGTTAGCCGTAGTCCTGCCTAGCACAAGCCGCGTCTCGTGGTCTACAAGGGCCCTGACATCCCCATCTAGAGTCTCAGAAAACGCCCCGCGCGCCACACTCTCAGATGCCCCAGGCCACAAATCATAATTGCTGTCAAAAACGGAGAAATATCCTTCAATATAAAGATCTCCCCCCTCTTCCGTCCGAGTTTTAAACGCGCCCGACGTGCTTCTCGTCTGCATGTCCTCTCTATTCACTGTTTTCACCTCCGTTCAGCTTAGCTTGATCTGCAATCATCCCTCGGGGGATATAGTTTTCCAAGATAACCAGCTCGTCCAGCCCGGGCAGCGGAGTCATACCAATCCAATCTCTGACCTCATTCCCCGTCATGATTCCCCTCACATACAGTTCTTGCCCGATACTCGCCATGTCTTTCATGTCGTAGGCATGGAGCGCCCGGGAATTGAATCGAAAATAAAGATCAGGGGAATACAAGAGCTTAAGTGTCAGTTCTTGCTCTATCCTTTTTGATAGAGGCATGAGCTTACTGTCAACAAAGTTATTCCATTCGTCCCTGTTGTAGCTTCCGACTCCAACCACAAATGGCGGGACCCCAATAATCCCAGCGACAGTCCTCTTGTCTATTGTGACTGAGTCGTTGATCGCTAGGTCATTCAGTGTGAGTGGCTTGATCTCCTTTACGTCAAACATTTCCGCCGGGATCATCCAGGGCTCTCCGGCTTCAGAGGTCTCCAGGTAACTGTTGAGCAGCTTTTTTCGTCCTTCTTTGCTCGAGAACTCATCCGTCAGACCATCGACCTTTACAACGATAGACGGTTTCCATTTGGACTCCATGAACCCTCTTTTGGTTGCCGCCGCTTGCTTTAGGTTGTGGGCAACGTCTTTGAGCGTCACGCGGTATCCATGGCCTAGCCACGGAGTCTCCGGGTCTTGATTGATTGCAAAATGCAATACTTCGTCGGGCCTAAAAGTTTGATCTCCGTATCGTATGTAGTAACTTCTACCGTCCGGGACAAAGGAGATCATGGAGGGAGGCAGGATCTCCAAATCCTCGATCAAATCCCCACTCCTTGAAAATCTGGGATAAACCACACAGTTCCCATCTCCGTCTATAAGGAGTGTCCGGACTATTGTCGAGATAAAGGCGGATCTGGTAAGGTTCCCACTTGGGTTGATATCCAGCTTACGGGACAGGCCATTCCTTATCCGCACATCCCCGTCTTCCGTGTTCTGCATGAGGTGGATGGTCATAGAGCCCATCAAGTCAGCAATGCGCCCAGCTGCCATCTGTATTTCTGGATTGTCGGCCAGTCTGGTATATCCCGAAACGCAAAGAATATCGTAGGCATCAGTCGACAGCAGGAAACTAACAGCTGAATTGGGGTGCCCGCGTGCCGTTGTGTGGCTGCTTCGTTTTTTTCTACTCAACAGTTATTCCTCCTCGAACCAGCGTTTCGCTCTGTCTCTGCGCTCCATGTCTTCCAACTTCCGAATACAGGCAAACACGGAGGCATCAAATATATCGATTCTTTGCTCTGGTTGTACCTTATCGTACTGGATCATATCATCTGTCTTTTCAACCGCCCTAACGTTCTGTACGCAGTATTCGTATGCTTCCGAATGGAGATAATAAAGTTCTCCATTTTTTGCCCGATCTTCAATGTACCGGAAGCCCTCGGATTTTTTGTAGAAGTATTGGGGCTGATCCAAAATTTTAAATCCTGCCTGCTTCATCCCCAGGAAATACTCACGGCAGAATTTTCGGTCGTGTCCGACCTGCTTGATTTTGAACCCCTTTTTTCGCATGGCGATAAACCAATTGATCACATCGGCATGATTGACTGTTGGGCTGTTGCACAGATCCAGCCAGCCATCATCTTTCCATCCGAAAAGTGGTATCCCATCCTCGTCCGCTTTTTTGTGAGCTGCAACCACCGGGAACCACGCATGAGGGATGATAATATCTACGTCAACTGTCTTGTTATCTTTTCTCCGGTATCCTTTCAGCGTCCCATAGAGTGCTGCCGCGGTCAGATCGTAAAGCTTTGACAGGTCGGCTCCCCCATACCATGTGATAGGTAGTTTCGCCAAGTCTTCCATCGTCCAACTGTACTGCCGGTCACTCTTGCGAAATTCATCGATATCAAAATAGGCGGCCAATGCATTTGTGTAGACGTTCAGCGACTTTGCGAAAAAGTCTTTTCTCTGTTGTGGGTCATTCTGGGCCTGTAACGAATCATTCAAAATCTCATCAGGCCGGATACTCACCCCATAAGCCGGATTTGCCATCTCGTGGATCTTAGGGTCTGTATAATCTACGCTCCCGTCCTTTACCCCCTCCGGGGCGCAGCACATGAAAATGAAATACTGTTCGTCCTTTACTGTTCCGTTCAGGATTTTCCTGCAATATTTCAATCGTTGCCCAAGAAACGCCTGTTCGTTATCTCCGGCAGTTGAAATTCCAATCAGGAGCTTGTTGGTATATGCCTTCATGGCCTCCTTGAAGAGGTTGTACTGCTTCGGCTGCTTAAACGCATGGATCTCATCGCAGATAGCAATGTTGCAGTTTAGGGAGTCCTGGCTGTCTGGGTTAGCGGCCAGCGCCCGAATATAGAATGAACCGTCTCCCAATGTAGCGGACAGGCTGTGCTCGTTATTGTTGTCTATGACCCGTACAGACCCTCCATCCCGGGAATCTTCTCCCATCCGCTTCACGTTATAATTCAAAAAATTGAATGATTCTAACGACTGCATCAGGGCTGCGGATGCGATATACATCTTAGACCCAGACCTTCGGAACAGAAGGGATAAGGCCCAGGACAGTGCGGCGGCAAACGATGTCTTTATGTTTTTTCTGGGAATGTAAATGAGTGCTTCGTGGAATCGTAAAATATTGGTGCCTTTAAGCCTGAAGCCAACCAGGTTATAAATAATAAACTTGTGAAACGGCTCCAAGAAGAATGGAGTTCCCCGCAACGGCGTTCCATCCAGCTTTTCTCCCTGTTGGTGACAGATAGTCTTTTCAATGACCTGGATGCAAAACTCTGGGTCTTTGTGATTTAGCTCATAGTCTGGGTTATCCAGATCCCGAAAGAATCTGTCAACCGCCTGCTTCAGCTCTTCACAGGCGATTTTTGTCCCGTTTTGTATCGATGTGGCGTACTCTAGGACAGCATCCCAGTTTTTAGGCTTCGATTTTGGCAAGAGCTTGCTCCAGCCCTCTGGGCCTTTCCTTCTTCGGCCCGTCTCCCGTCATTTTTTTGTAACTGCTGGGCGTCATACCGAGCTCCCGCCAGTACGCCAAAGCGGATTTATTCAGATCGTCCCAGAGCACTAAAAGAGGGTTCTTGGTGATATTGGTTGCGCCCCCTTTGTTGGTGTATTCCCGGACGGGTTGACAGCCCTCATCTCTGTACTGCTTATATACGGCATCCCTTTGCTCAAGGATGTCCGCCAGGGTGGAGACAACAGAGTCGTATGCTTTTTCTTCGTTCCCCAGCGCGGTGAGCTGTTTTTTTACAAGGCGCTTCCATTGGACCGCTGTCATTCTTACACCCCTTTCTCAAAAAATGGTCTCAGAGTTGGAAAGAGTTCCCCTCACCGGTCCCTTAGGGGTGGATTTACCCCGGGGGAGGGGGTGGGGGGGTGATCTTCCGCCTCCAACATTCCCCTTTCTCTGTCAGTTCTCCCGTGTCTCTGTCGTGCATTGCGTTGTGCTCTTCATTTGATAGGGCAATCAGATTCCATTCGCACCATTGGTATTCCGGGTACTGCTCCACCGGCCAAACATGGTGTGCTGTTGTTGCCTCTACCATCCGCCCATATCTCTTGCTCTCTCTACATAGATATCGGTCTCTTCGCAATATCTTCTCTCTTAATCGCTTCCATCGTTTTGATTTATAATCCATTTCCTAGATCTCCTATCCCGCCCCCGTCTCATGCGACTGTTGCTTCCTGTCCGTCAGCCGTGCAGCCATGCTCACCACCTCTGTTATTTGTGCAAAAATGAGAATCAAAAGGCATAATTTCGTATATTCCGTCAATTGATAATGTGAACCAAAAGACATATAATGAGACCATCAACAAAGGGGAACTCCCCAGGAGGTAACCGGAAATGAACGCTAATCTGACTGGCAGTGAAAAACAGATCGTATGGGCCGCTGAAATCCGGGATAGCCTGATCTCGTATGTCGAGAATGAGATTTCCAGCCTGAGAGGCAAGGCCGCTGAAAAGCCAGACCGCGCTGAGAAATACAACAAGCGGGCTGATATGCAGGAGTCCATGCTGAATTGGTTGATCTCCAACGCTACAAATTCTGGCTGGTGGATCGACCACAGAGAGCCGAATTTCGGCAAGGCCGCTGCGTTTCAGTGCCCCATTTATTGCTGGGACTCTATGGTCCGGTATCAGACCGCCGGGAATACTCTGGAGGATGCCCTGAACGTATTCACTCCCGCTGAGTTCCGCGGATTGAAATAAGAAAGGAGAGCGACGAAATGAAAACAATTTATGAGGGCAGCGGATACTGGATCGAGCAGGACGATGATGGCCGCGTTTATTTCAGCGATGAGCAGACCTACCAGGCGGAGCTGGCTCATCCCCTCAACGATTACAGCTATATCAAATACGACGAGAACATGGGCTGGTGCTATAAAAACGGTCGTGCGCTCCCCTGGAAGGAGTAACCATGACGGGGCAGGAATTGAAAGCGCTTCGCATGGGCGCCGGATTGACGCAACAGGCTCTCGGAGACATGGCCGGAACCAGCCGCCGCTCCATTGCAAAATACGAGGCCGGAGACATTGATCTTGGGCAGATCGAGGTGAAAACAGCAATCAGGTTGGCCCGCGCATTGAAAATCCCGGTCGAGAAATTTGGAGATTCCGCCCCGTAAGGGGCGGTTTTCTTTTGCCGCTTCCGCCCTCATGCAGACGGGGGCGGCGTATGCCCCCTTCGGGGCATCCTGCGGGTTTAGTCAGGCTGTCCGCTGGCCTGTCTCCTTGCGGAGCTGGTGCCACCGCCCGCCTCATGCGGCGAGGAGAGGCATATATTCCCGGCAGTCGGTCTCCTGCTGCCGGGTGCAGGAAGGAGAAAGAGATCGGGAGCACAGGGTATGCCCCCATGCTCCCATTGTCGCATACTATGAAGTTTCTCCTCCCACTTTTGTGGGCGGTTATCTTCCTTGTTTTGAGATGATTAAAGGTTAAATTCTGTGTACAAACGGGAAATTTGTCCTCCCCAGCAAATAGTCTGTGCTGACCCCATAATAGTCTGCGATCTTGTATAAGGCATCCATAGATGGTTCCACTTCTCCTCGCTCGTACCTCCTTAACATATCAGGATGAAGCCCCATCAGTTGCGATGTAACTGTCATGCTCCTTACTGGCCGCATAGACTCTCTCATTCTCCTCAGCCTCTCCGGGAACTCGTTCAAGGGCTATCCCTCCTCGTCCATTAAGTCAAGGATGTAGGTCTCTAAAGCAGCTTCGACATTAAAGCTTCTGGAAAACAGCTTCTTATTTTTCGCCTGTCGAAAAGTCGTGATTGATATGCCAACCGTATCATCAGGGACTTGGAGCTTGTACTCTTTCATTGTCCGCCCTCCATCCCCATAAACTTCCGGCACATGGCCGCAACCTGGATGGCCTCGCAGGCAAGTCGGACTGCGGCGTTTTGTAGTTCTTTGGGCTCTGTTGGAACGTTGCACTTTGTTTGCCTCCATAAGCAATTCAGGCAATATTGCATGGCATCAAATTCGCCCTCGCACTCTTCCACTTCTTCCAGAATCACCGCATATCCCTCATGCGCCGAGTGGAACTGCGGGAACCGCTCGTTGGCGGCGGTAAGCTCCTTGTCCACCAGGGCTCGGACGTCGTTTTCGATAACGTTCATTCCTTCACCTTCTCTCTCAGCCTATTCAGATAAAACAGTGCTTTGTCCAGGTCCTGTGCTTGATTTCCTTTGAGCGGAGACCTCCAGATATACTTGACCGCCTGCCATGCCAGACCGGCCTGCACTGTGTCCTGGTATCCCATGACCATGCTCTCTAGCGCGTCTATGCACTCGACAGACCCGGCGGTGTAGTGGGGCGGGTGTTGGACCATGTCTGGCCGATCTCCAAAAACGCTGACCAAATATTCGTCTGGCACTGCAAAATTTTCTTCGCTCATTCCGCACCTCCGATGATCTCGTCAAGGGTGACGGTTTTGCTGGGGTGGAGAGACGGAAACAATTCCGCACGCAAATCAATAATGAATAATTGCGAACAAGTGTAAATAGTTATCGTTGCCGTACCCCTGTAGAGTTTTTCTGCTGTGGGCCAAAGCACCTTAATTGCCTTTGCCCTCTCCACCTCCTGCTCCGTCCAGCGGGGCTTTTCGGACAAGTCCCATTCATCTACTGCGTTCCCACAAATCTTATTGAGTGAGCACTGTTCACAGGTAAGTCCTCTATATGTAAGTTTGCTGCATTCTCCCATGCACTCTCCCAGCGTCCAGTCCTTCAACGGCTTGTCCGCTTTCTTTTCCTCCTGTTCCGGCTTTGGCTTGCGGATGATGCGGTCGGGGTGGTTAATGGCGTTTATGAGCACGGCGGCAGGTGTCATTTTGCACGAAAGAGAAGATATGATAACCCGCCCATCCTCACAAACACAAATATTTTCTTCCGTTCCATCTGTATGTCGGTATTTGACATCCTCTCCGACCTCTACCCCCAGCACCTGCGCAATTCTCGGCTTGTCCATGTTAGCCTCCTCCTTATGTTTTGTTGGCTCCAACATATCATCCTCCACCACCTCATAGCCCATCAGTCGGGCGGCTTCGTGGGGGTATTCTTTTAGATAATCCATGCAGTGCCCATGCTCTTTATAGATTTCACAAGTTCTGCACATTCCATCATGTTTGCAAGGGCTTCGTCCAACTTCTTCAAAGGTCAAAATTCCTCCTGTTCTCAAATCACGAAACTTCATGGCCGTCCTCCTTCCTTTCCCACTCCCTGCACCGCTGATCCGGTTCTATGAAGTCGGCGCGGTGTGGGGAATCGCCATTACAGCACACGCCCTGGAAGTCCTCGTACCAGGCGCAGGTGGCGCAACACTTAGTCATGCTCGGCCTTCTTCCGCTGGCCCATAGAACAATAGTCGTTTTCCTGGAACATCTTCCAGTCCATACTCTCAGCCGGAGAACAAGGTTCCCCGTCCGAGGTCTGAAAATATGATAGTTGATCGCACCAGCCTGTATCGGAATGATAATGCTTGCACTCCCGGCACCTGACCACAGGCACGGCGGAGATGGTAGGTAGTGCGTCAAGCACAGATTTCCCCTCTGCATCAACCAGCCTCATTGCTTGGCCTCCTTTCCCATGCGAGCGCCGCACCACGGGCAAGTAGTAGCGCCCTTGTCTCCATCGTCGCTGTACTCTTTGCACTCCGAACAATACGGGATTTTTCCTGGTTCAAAAATCCATCTTCCGTGCCTCACCTCCGCAACGTCGGCGGCGGGGAGGTCTAACAGCATGGCCTCGATCTCGGAAGAACTAAAGTTACCAGACTTGTAAACAATAGTGCATCCATCTGATCCATCATTTTCCGGGTCAACTGGATAAAACAGGGCGATTGCCTGCTCCCTCTCGATGTACTCCTTCATTTGTTCGTCTCCTTCACAATGTAAAACGCAATTTGAATAAGTCCGATCCCAAAAATTAAAACAGCTGCTGACCAGTTAAGGGCGGTATTCCCATTCCCTTTTAGACCGAAATAAACATTCAGTGCCGCCAGGAAGAAATTCACACCAGCGTAAAATATCATTCTGAGCTTCCTCCTTTTTCATCCTGCTCCCTCCGTAGTGCGGCCTTTAATACTTTCATTCGTTCTTCGGCTTCTTCTCGGTTGTATGGTGTCCCACAAATATCAATCAGCGGGGAGGACCATTTCTTTGGGTCAAAATATACAACCGCATACCGCCCATTAAATCTCTGGTCTCTTTGCGGCTTCATTTCTCCACCTGACAGCGATTGTTCAATCATTGCAACAAACGGGCCGATAAAACACTGCCCCTCCCTGTCTGCCTGGTCCAGTTCGCGGAGGCGGTCAAGCCCCGTTGCCCCAATCTGGCGGATCATTTCTGTCAGATCTTCTCTGGCTCGTTCCGCCTGCTCCAGAGCGTGGGCCATGGCGGAATAGTCGCAAGGCTCCAAGCCCGTGTCCTCGTAGGCTGCGAGGCGGTCAGCATGTTCCCCGTAGAGGTATTCTGTAGGCGCATCACCCATCCCGGCAGAGCAGATTGCCCATTTAGTTTCCCCGTTCTTCCTCAAAGGAATAACGTTTTGGTTGTCGCGTTTTTCTGTCAGCCGTTCCATGTCAGTCCTCCTCGTGCCAATTTTGTAATGCATCTTTTAGGGTCTCATTCTCCCGCTTCACCTGCTCCAGCTCGGCCTGCGTAGCATGGCAAACCGCCTTTTCTTTCTGATACATTTCCCGCAACCTCTCGTTTTCGTCCTGGAGCATGGAGAGGGCGGTGGCGGCATATCCACAAAGGTTTTGGCATTCTTCTTCGCCATATTCTAATTCGCATTTATTACACGCCTTTGAGTTATCATCGGCACAACATTTTAGGCAACGCTTAAGTTTCTCAATGTCCATTAGGTTTCCTCCTCTCCCTCCGGCGGGCGGCGGTAGAATGTCCAGTGCGAAATTTTTTCTGCGTCGAAAATATTTCCCGACGGGGCAATAATTTTCCCACGCCGGCACAAGCACCAATACCCGTTTCCGCCTTCAATGGGTTTGCAGGCACACCATACAGGCCCGTCCATCTCCCGCAGCTCCTCCAGCGTCAGCGGCTCGTTTGGCGGGGTGAGGGTAGTATCTCCCTCCAATGCAGAGATCAGCATATCAATGATTTGAGCCGCTTGATGATATGTGTCAGTGGTCCTCCATGCATCAGCAGCTTTCTTTGCCAGCCGAATAGTTTCATTGTTCCGGTCCATCTTTCAACGCCTCCCATCTCTCCATCACCATGTCCACGGCCTCGTCCGTCATGGGAGCGCCGCACCATGCGCAGAAAGGTGTTTCTACATCAGGGGTTCTCCCGCATTTTGTACATCGGCACTGTATATTTCCAGCTCCCAAAGGTGGCAAATAGTGTTTCCACACACCCCTCCAGACCTTCTCCACCTTCTCCCGGCTGATATTCCCCATATATCTACAAATCCTCCATTCTGTGTAGTATTATTTAACTGCGTGGAAAGTGAGGTGATTTCATGGTCATGCATCCAGTTTCCTCAACGGACATAGCCAGTATCGGATATGAAAATGGGACTCTCTACATCTCATTTCATAAGGGTGGCACCTACGCCTATTTCGGTGTCCCGCAGTCTGTATATGCTGGGCTCATGTCCGCAGGGTCCCACGGAAAATACTTCCACGCATTTATCAAGGGTAGGTACGGATATTACAAGGTCTAATCTATAACTACCAGCACCACCGCAGGGCCGTTTACTGAGACTGTCACATCTTGGTACGGCTCTGCGATGTGTGTTTCTACGCCCTCACGCTTTCTTAGTTCGTCTACCAGATCGCAAGTTTTAAACTCAGATAGCTGCTCCCGGCTGACGGGGCGGAGGGCAGAGAGGGCCAGCGTAAATGCGTCCCTGATTACCGATTTTCCAGGATACATCTCCCTGGCTGTCTCCAGGATCTCAACCGCGTCTTCCCGTGTCATTCCATCCTCTCCAGCATCCCCATCTCCTCCGCGCTCAGGATCGGCGCGCGGGTGTTCCATATCTGCCGTGCTTCTTCCAAGTCGTACCCCGCCGCCATAAACCCACACGGGCATTCAATCATTACGCATGCCATTACAGCCCTGTGCTTTGTGTCTTCACTTCCACAACCTGGACACGGCAGCAGCATCCCCGCATCCGTCAGCCGCTGGGCTACCTCTTTGTTGCCGAGCAAAGCTAATTTGATGTCATCCATTGCAGATACCTCCCCATTGTTCGGCCATTGCCTGTGCCACTCCGGTATAGGTTTTGCTGCGCAGCCTCGCCCTGTCAGGCCCCGGAGGCATACGCCACACCCGCTGCTCTCTTCCTGTTACGATGTTGGAAGGGGTAAGCAAAGGCAAGCCCTTCAGCCACAGACAGGTTGCTTTTATTTCTCCGTGCCCAAACATCCATGGCTGAATAATCTGGTCCGGTTTTCGCCAAACCGTAGACATGATTCCAACCGGGTTTTCGATGGCGATTCGTGGGCAGCTTGCGTTTGCAAATCTCATAAAAAACTCTATTGATTTCTGCTGCCTGCCATCCGCCCGTTTTTCTGCGAACCATTTTGCTCCACTGACGGCCAGGTCTGTACAGGGCGGGAATGCCAGTATCATATCCCACTGCATTTTAAGCAATTCCAGTGCGTCACACTGCAAATGCCACTCCGGGTGCCCTCCGGAACACGGCTCTATGTCACAGCTGTACGCCTCATGCCCAAGCGCCCGGAATGCTTTGCAGACCTCCTGAGACTCTTCGCAAGCAACCAGAACTCTCATAGCTTCGCCGCCTCGTGGTTGCCCAGGAGGGCAGCCCGAACGTCCTCGATCATGCTGTTTTCTCCTTTCGTTTTCTACGCTGATTCAAAAGCTCGAACCGATATCCTCTGGGGTCTAGCACACCATGGTATAGCCTCCTGTCCATAGCGGATATAGACAAGCTGTTCTTCCTGGCCGCATCGGTGACGCTTGGATATATCACTTCACTCCCGTGCAGGTCCAGGCGAATAACGGGCCTTTTATGGGGCCGTCCATGATATTTTCGCCCAGCCTGTCCTGGTTTGACCGCAACAAGATTTCTCAGCTCACAATCCAGCTTGACGCCGTTTCGGTGTGTGATATGTAGTCCATCCCGCTTTGCCCGGCCTTCCCAAAAGGCATCATCCATTAGCCGCACAAGAGCCGCCTTGTACTGTTTCCCTTCCACTGTCCGCAGGTAGACCACCGCCCGGTTTCCGCTGATTCTTGCCCTGATATCGATCCACTGTTTTCCGTCCCACTTCTGGACCTGGGCCTCCTCGTTAATGCGGTAAGGGTATTGATAGCCATCGATTTTTCTCCAGGTCATACACTCACTCCCTCCAGCCCGGCACCGGAGAGAAGCTGCGGCTCCAGGAGCACCCTCCGCATGCTTTCTGACAGGTCCAACATGGATTTTCATGCATACGGCCTTCCCCCCGGCATGATCTCGACCTTGATCGCGCCCCCATCCCAGAACTCATGCGACACCATCTTGACCCATTTCCGGTTATCATCCGGTAATATGTAGCCTTTCATTGCGTCCAGAAACGCTTTCCCTAAAACCGCATGATTATCGCAGTCCAGGCCGTCATCCCAATAAAATCTCACCTTCACCGGTCTGTCTAGCATCCTGTTCCTGATCCCAGCTTTATGCATAGCTGCTCGGGCGATCATGTGGAGCTCTTCGGCATCCTTCCGCCGCTTCTGTGGATGCTTGCCCGCATAATAGGCGTTCAGTCCAAATCTTCGGTTCCATTCTGACTTCCCTTTTTTGGTCGTTGGGTAGTTGATAATAAAACTCAGCATTTCCCTGCCTCCAGGCTCTTTTGTTCTGTCATCGACCCTATCATGGCCTTGATATCCGGCGGGAGCGCATCATACTCCCGGTCTGCCGCCCGTCTGGCTCTGTAACTGCGCTGGAAATTTGATGCAATTACGGTCGAAAACGTGTTTTCATCCGTCTTTGCCCAATCGACCAGGACAGATGGGTCATGGACACATCTCTGGATGTCGTTCGGGAGCGACCGATATGCCTTTTCCGGGTCGTTCCAGTCCAGCTTGCGAACGGCCTTTGCAACGATCGCCCAAGCTTCTCCTTCGGTCCGCTCCTGTGGAGCGGTGATCTGTCTGACTTTTGCCTTGACGGTCCCAATGCTAGGCGGAAAATTTCCAGGGTCAGAGACGATCAGCGCCTTTATTGCAGCGGCCACGACCGCCGCATCATCGTCCGCAAACATGCTTGACCACAAGATCAGTGCCTTTTGAGGATCAGGCGCATTTTTCCCGTTGTAAAACTGCGGATATGCGATAGTCAGGATATCCATGATCTGTGCGGTCTCCTGTAGCGTCATGTCTGGCCCTCCATTCCCGCTGCGATCTCAGCAAACGTCTTTTTTCGAGTATTCTCTGCCTGCGCTTGCTTAGGATAGACTGACTGCCAGCAGTGCAGGACCGCCTCGTTGAGAAGTTCGATGCGCTCATAGCCTGACGCCGCATCATCCAGCTTCGTGCATAGCTGCCGCTTTGCCCGGTCTGTCATGGGACGCTTTATGCTTTTCCGCATCTGCTCAAAGTCCCGAAGCGCAGCCAAAAGCTCTCTGTTCTCCCCAGCATACTCGGCAAACACATCCCCGCCCCCCTTGGGGGGGCTTGGGGGGGTATTATTCTCCTTCTCCTTCTTTTTCTTCTTCTCCTTCTCCTTCTCTTTGGCATTTTCGGCATTGCCGGACATGCCGTTGCATGCCGTGGCATCCCACCGCTTTCTCGCTTTCTCTGCTTGGGCGGCGGAATACTCATCATAGGACTTCTTATCCCGGTCTATCTGAGACTTGAAGGCTGGAAACAGATATCGCTCATTCCCACTGAGCTTCGGCACTTCTCCCGTCTTACTGTATAATAGGCAAGCCGTAAAAAGTCGCCCCTTCTCAGCGTCTGTGAGGGCTTCCATTACCTCCAGGTAGCTGTGATAGGCCGGGAAATATTCCCTTGCCATCGTATTTCACCCCCTTAGAACGGGAGTTTTCCATCCTGATCTGTAAGCTCAGCAAACTGCTCATGCTCATCATTTCCATATTGAGCATCGGACCCAGGATCTCGTTTGGAGTCCCCGAAGTAGACATTGTTTGCAATGACCTCAGCACTCCGGCGTTTGTTGCCGTCCTTGTCCGTCCAGTCACGGAGCTGAAGGCGGCCATCTACCACGGCCATGCGACCTTTTGTGAAGTAGCGGCTGACAAACTCGCCGGTCTGCCGCCAGGCTACCACATCAATAAAATCGGTAGTGCAGTCTCCAGTAGCCTTGTCCTTAAAATCCCGGTCCACCGCCAGAGTGAAGGAGGCCACAGCCGTTCCGGTCTGGGTGTGCCGGAGCTCTGGATCTCGGGTCAAACGTCCCATAATAGTGATATGGTTAAGCATTTCTATTCTCCAATCTGTATTCGGCATAGCTGACACTATCGCCATACCTGTTTTTTCCTGATACCATACGGCGGGAGATAGGATGTCCAGCATGACGCAGGTCCCAGATACGGGCCCCCAGGCGGTAACATCCAAGGTCCTGAATGGCCTGCATGGGGTTGATGGTCCCAAAGTCCTCCATATAGTGCAGCACTCGCTCACACTGTGTCAGTCCCATTTTTTGTACCTCACCTTCTCCTCGCTCCAGTCAGGGTAAAATCCTTTGAGGTAGTCGATGATATAAGTACGGATGTCCTCCCGGCTGTTAAATCCCAACGGGCGAAGCCGGTCCATAAACAGTCCTTCATCAAAAGCATAGTGACATTTATCACAGAGGGTGACGATGTTCTCCTCGACCCCCATTCCGCCCTGAGATCTGCGCACCACATGACAGTGGGGACCGCCAGGAGCACCGCAGAGGATACAGGTTGCCGGGCCGTGGTTACAGTCTCTTTCGGCCACAGCAGCCTTTACCTTCACCGGAATGGATGTTGCCCTAGTCTGACGATGCACGTCCCCATTCCTCCTTCATAGCCGCAAGCTTTTCAGGCGGCAACGTCTCAATGCCAAGGTCTTTGCAATCCTGCACGATGCTGTCAATGAGTCTGGACATCTGCTTTGTGTTATAGGTAGAGGAACCATAGTAGGCCCTCACCACCACCCGGTCTCCGTCTCGGCCATAGTCTACCTGTTCTGTGGGCCATCCAGTGCCAAGCTTCTCCCATGCCACTCGGAAAGTCTTTGCTTCATCCTCGGTCAATGAAAAGTCCTTATATGGACCAACTTCCCGCACCTTCTGGAGATAGATCTCCTCCTTCGTGGAGCGGATAGCGTCCGCCAGCTTGTCCAAAAGGACCCAGCAGTAGGCATTGGCATCCAGGCTCCGCTTTTCCCGGTGCTCCTTGATCTCGCAGTCATAGAGACGATTTTGCTTGTCCAGGATGAAGGTTCTGGCTAAAGCCGGCTCATTGACTTTTATACAGAGCCATACTCCGCCGTCCATCTGTATCTTGGCATCTTGAAATGTAAGATTCATTTACTTGCCGCCTTTTCAGCCGAAAAAGCTTTCTTTTGGCACGCCGGACATAAGGGACGCCCAAATCTTCCGGTGGAGTATGTCACGATCTCTTGTGCAGGCCAGTCGCTTCCATCTCGTTTCAAAGTCCCAAATATGGTTTGTCCACAGTCAGAGCAAAGCGTCCCATGGTGTGATTCATTCCCTCTTCTGGTCCGCTCAGTATATTCGTCCGTGTCCGCATCCTTTGTATCGTCAATACAGAACAGACCATTCAGAGCGTATTTTCTAGCATAGCTGGATGCGGTTCCGGTAATCTGAGCCTCATCCATTCCCTTCTTCTCAAACGCTTCACGGGCGTATGCGCTGTTTTTAATGGCTGCTTCGCTGTCTGTATCCCTAAGTGTTGCGGTAGCGCAGATATAATACCGGTCGCCTATATTCATCAAATCGTCTCCGACCGTGAGGACAAGCCCATATTTCTTCAACAGTGGTTTTACTGCTTCCAGAATATCCTCACAAGAGCGGTATTTATAGCCACCAAATTTATTTGTCTGTCCTTTAGGCGCTTTCAGCTCTGATTGCAGAGCCAAAACTCGTAAAATAAAGCTCTCCATATCTTCCTCCTAATTCAGCCATTCCCGGTAGTCCGGTCCGTTCATTTCAATGTATTCCTCTAAGATATCCGGGTATCCAAGGCGAAGCCATCTGATAAGGAGATCGGGTCTCTCATTGATAAACTGCTCCCGATTCTCTGGGCTGTCTTGATTCTCTGAGTTCACATATTCTGGATATCCCGTCCGCATGGCAGCGGTGATGTCTGGATGTTCGATGTTCTCCATTTCATCACCCCATGACCCAAAAGGCAAATGCCATACCGCCCCAGAAGGTCAGGCAAAGTATTGCTCCTACTCCGATCATCCACCGGACCTCTCTGGCCCTCTGGCGGCGCTCTTCTCGTGTTCTCATTTCTTCCTTCTCCTGTCCCATATGTCCCAAATTATCAGCGCCATTGCTACAATAATGCAGGCGTATGCGCCCACGAGCATCCAGTCACGCAAGCTGCTTCCCTCCCAACGTCATCAAATAAAACCACCTGCTCGTCCAGGATCTTTGCAATAGAGCCTTCGCCGCATCCGATCTCATGGGCAAGGCCTCTTTGTGAGAGCCGGTGCCGCTCCATAGCTCGCTGGGCGATGCGGCGGATGGTCTCATTCGGCGTCATCATCTCGCCTCCCCATATACCGGATCAGCTCATCAAACGTCATGCCATAGGCCGCCCGGTTCAAGCGGTCCATCAGGAGTTTAGTGTTGCTGGCCTGACGCTCAAGGTCTTTTATTGTACTTTTCTCATCCATATTCTTTCTCCTTCCTCTTGACAGGCTCGAAAGAACATGGTACATTTGTTCCATCAAGCCTGACTGCCGCTTTCAATCAGGTTTGCTAGCCTCGTCAGATGTTTCCGGCATCTGGCGGGGCATCTTTTATGCTTGCTCCGGGTACGCCCGGTCCACCAGCCGCTTCAGTTCCACGAAATCAATGCTGTGGTCCTGAGCAGCACGCTCCAGGATCAGCTCCTTCAGTTTAGGGCCAGCCCCCTCCAGAGCATCTTCATAGTCCTTAATGTCATAGCCGCTTGTGATCTTCAATAATGTTCTCCTTGATTTTTCTGTGCACCCAGACTATAATCAAGGTGCGTAGTCTTTTCTTTCTGCCCTCTCCCGTGTGCCACCACGGGCGGGGGCATCCTCATTTTCCAGGGTTCCCTCCATGTACTGGATGAAAGCAAGGCGTGGGATCTTTACCCGGTTCCCAATCAGTGTTACAGGGAACCCAAGTAGCTCCGGCCTCTTCTTCGCCGCCACTCGGATATAGTGTGGATTACAACCAAGTGGGCCGGCGGCTTCTGATGGAAGAAGGACATCTTTGTTCATGGCTTTGATTTCTGCCAACGTCATAACGTCTCCTTTCTGCCGCAGATGCGGCGTTTTGGTTGTCCGCCTCCCCCTTCTGTGATAAAATATAAGCGGGTGGAAGGAGGTGAAGCTATGGATTTTGGGGATTGGCCTGCTTGGGTTGCTCTTTCATCTGCCATCATTTCTCCCGTTGTAACCGTTTACTTAAATAATAGACATCAAGAAAAAATGGAGCTAATGAGGCAAAAAGCTGAGATTGCAAACTCAATTTCAATTGCATGCGAGGAAATTTTATCTGTATCCTATATGGACGCAAAAGATTTCCCAGGGTTTTCACGCAATGTAATGTCCGCTTCTGGGCTTTGCGGACATGTGTTTACAACTGAAGTCTTTTACGCTGCTCGCTCTATTGAAATTTCAGCTCACTCCGGTAAAAAAATCAAAGACATAACTCTAGTACTCAAAAACAGTAGAAATATTTTTTATTCTGAATGGGCTATTGAGATATGCAGTAGACTTATGGAAAAGAGAAATGAAATGCTACTAACAGGATTACAGAAAAGGAAAGTGCGGCAATAATTAGTCCGTTTATCTCACGATCAAAGGCGAAACAGATAGCGATATATGCGACTTCAACGAGAGACAGTCCAAAAGCAAACCACTGAAGAATGTCCAGCCCTCCATTCATTTAACTTTAATCTCCATTATTGCGCTGAAAGGACAATGCAGCTATTAACAAGCGCCGCGACTGCCATTACAAGTACAGACCATTGGACCACCTCATAGATTATGGGGTGGTTTTCTTTTAACCAAAGCCACATGTGTTTCACCCCCTCTTCATTCCCCGCCCCGTCAGGGGCGGGCCTCTTTTTCTCCGTTGGTCTGTTCCTTTTTCCTGCGCTTCCGATTGGGCTTGTCCCGGCATCCCTCTGCATATCCTGCGATATAAAGAAGGGCTTCTTTGGGCAGCCCGGTCAACTTCTCTGCCACAGTCTGGGCATCTGACAGTTTTCTGGTGTCAATTACAGGCATTTTTTCACCTCCATCTTCGTCTAACGATATACTAACATAGTTTAACGAATATGTCAACACTTTTTCTTCGCTGAGCGAATATTTTTCTTGACTTATTTCTGTGCTTGTGTTTTAATATGTATCAGACAGGAGGTAAAAAAATGGAGACCATTAATGACCGCATTGCTTGGTGCATAAAAGACGCCGGAATAAAAAAAGCTGAGTTTGCACGAAAGCTCAATTTATCGCAACCATTTGTTTCAGAGCTTTGTTCAGGGAAAAACAACCCCAGCGACCGCACCATTGCCGATATTTGCCGTGAGTTTAATATCTCCGAGCTCTGGCTGCGAACCGGGGAAGGTGAACCTCATATTCAGCGAGATGAGGATGAAGAGTTCCTTGAGGTTATGGAGCAGATTCATATGTCAGATGATGAGCTCATCAAGCGGATCATCAAGGCATATTGGTTTATGGAGGATGAAGAAAAAGCCGCCATCAGAAAACTGATAGACGGCTTTACAAAAAAATAAGGCCCCGGTTTATCGGAGCCTTTTAATCATTTTTTATATATCTTTTCAAGGATGAGTGCCCGTGTAAGTAGGGATTTCAAATAATTTTCATCTTTGTTTCTATCTAGGACAAGTTCTATTTCTTTTTTAAGTACATCTAACGTCTCGTTCTTTTGTTCCATGAAGTGCCCTCCCGTCAGGTTTTTTGTATGGCCCAATTATAGAACTTATGTTCTAGTTTTGCAATACATATTTTACCTAAATTTTAGTGCAGATTTTTTCCACTGGCACCTTCCAGAAAGTCCAAATTATTGGACATTTTGTATGTTATAAGCAAGTGTTAAAACGTGGGCAAACCGCCAGATGGCAGCAAAATAGAGGAGGAGAGTAGTAATGTCTGATCCTGAATTTGATTTGTCAAAAGCATCCGGAATGTATGAGTTTTGCCAATATTACGGAATGGGTTCTAACGTGTCTAAATCGTGGGCGTTAAAACATTTTTCTCTCATCCAGGATGCCCTTTGGCCTGGGGAAGAAGTCTTGTCCGTTTTTATGGGTATCCATAATTATATTTCAGCAACTAAGCATGAAAATAATGCCGCTTATGCCATAACTACAGAACGAATCATTGTTGCACAAAAAAATTTTATAGGAAAGGCCATAACATCTGTTTCTTTGTCTTATGTCAATGATATGAAGATAAAAACCGGACTTCTCGGGGGAACGATAACCTTTGACGCAATGAGTGAGACATTTAGTGTGTTTTTTAATAAAGAAATTGCTCAAAGGGTATATGAGCACGCACAACAGTGTATTTCCTATGCTAAGGCAAAAAAAGAAGAGCGAATTCAAGAAAGTGGTACTAACAATTTAAGTTCTTTACGCGATCTAAAAAGTCTTCTGGACGATGGGATTATAAGTAAGGAAGAATTTGAAGTAAAAAAGCGTCAGATTCTTGGTATATAATTTTTGCTTTGCTTGCAAAACATAAGGGTCTTATCAATATGAACCATCTCACCCCCGAAAATATCACCTCATGGACCGTAGAGAGAATCAAGTCCCTGGACGATGACTCGTTCTGTGCTGAGGCTCGTGCGTTTCTGATGTACGCCCAGGCGCACCGGAAGGGAATGTCAGAGGAGGGTCTGCGGCATATCATCCAGCAAACTGAGCAGATCAACGAAGAGCTGGACAGGAGAGAGAAGAGGAGGAAGGGGTTCTTTAGGCTTTGGGGGAAATAAAAGCCCCGCCCGGTGCCGAAACACTGAACGGGAAAGAAAAATATCTTTTGACAAAATCTTTTCGGCCGCCACAAATCAAACTTTTTCCTCAACTTACGATGGCATTATTTGAAATTATGTAAGAAAATAAAACAAATAGAATAAAATCAATCTTCTATTTCGGCAGGGGGTATATAAATGAAAGGACAGATAAGATGGACAAAAATCAAATCAGTAAACTAAAGCTAAGTTTTGATGAAATTGTACATACAACAGAAGATGGAGTGGAGTTCTGGTATGCGAGAGAATTGCAGTCTATTCTTGGATATTCACAGTGGAGAAGATTTTTAGAAACTATTGATCGCGCTAAGACCTCTTGCGAAAACAGTGGTATTTCCATATCAGAACATTTTGCCGACGTTGGCAAAACATCTCCCATGCCCAATGGTGGAGCAAGAGAAATCGGGGATATTATGCTGACCCGCTATGCTTGCTATCTTATAGCACAAAACGGAGATCCCCGGAAAAATGAAATTGCTTTTGCGCAGACCTATTTTGCGGTCCAAACCCGCAAGCAAGAAATCATAGAGCAGAGACTTTCAGACTTGAATCGGCTACAACTTCGGGAGCAGTTAAAAACAGCGGAGAAGCGACTATCCCAAAACATATACGAACGTGGAGTAGACGAGCGAGGCTTTGGGCGTATTCGTTCAAAAGGAGATCAAGCATTATTTGGTGGATATACAACTGATGATATGAAGAGAAAGTATGGTATTAAGTACGGACCGCTGGCAGACCGTTTGCCTCCAGTAACGATTGCCGCTAAAGGTCTTGCCACAGAAATGACCAATCTAAATATCGAGGAAAATGATTTACAGGGAGAAGAGCCAATAACTCAAGAGCACGTTCAAAATAATCAGAGTGTTCGATCTATGCTTCAGGAGCGTGGAATTACTCCAGAGGAGCTTCCCCCAGATGAAGACATAAAGAAAGTCGAGCGCAGAGTCAAAGCTGATGAAAAGAAATTGATAGGTAAATCAGGAAAATTATCCGTGGACGAATAAAAATCCCCACCCGGCGCTACCAACACCGGGCAGGGAAGGGGGCAGAAGCTATGGTCGGCAATCTGCCCTTCTATTTTACATGATAGGAGGGAAACTGTCAATGAAATGCAGAAAATGCAGGGGAGAAATACCAGATGGAAGCCGGTTCTGTATGCTCTGCGGAGTTGCACAAAATATAAGGAAAAATCCAAAAGGCCGCGGAAATGGTCAGGGCTCCGTGTATCAACTTCCAAATAAAAAGTGGATCGCCGTAAGGACCATCGGCTATGAGCCCGCAGCAGATGGAACTATGCGGAGGATCACCCGCTCAAAATCTGGATTTAGGACGAAAAAAGAGGCTGTGGAGTATCTGCCATTGGTTGGGCGAGAAGACAAAACACGTCCCACCACTTTTATCGAACTCTATGATTCGTGGGAGCCGACCCACCGAGCCGGAAAGTCAACAATGGACTGCTACCGGGCTGCTAAAAAGTATTTCAGGCCCATTTGGCATCAGAAGCTGGCAGACATTACAGTGGATGATCTTCAGGAATGTTTAGACTCTTGTGGGAAGGGAAAGCGGACCCAGGAAAATATGAAAGCTCTGGCCGGGCTTATCTATAAGTATGCGATCCCGCGCAATATGGCAAAGATCAATATGGGCCAATATCTGATCGTTGGGGGAGAGGCTGGCTCTGGAAAAGATGCGCTTCCCGAGGCTGCTGTCAGGTCCATAGAGGCTCATATCTCATCGGTCGTAGGCGCGGACTATGTTCTGTGCCAGTGTTATCTAGGATTCCGTCCATCTGAGTTTCTTGCATTGGACGCCATCAACTATAATCGAAAAGAACGTGCATTTATTGGCGGTGCAAAAACAGACGCCGGAAAGGACCGTATCGTCACGGTATCTCCGAAGATCCAGCCTATTGTGGACCGACTCACAAAAGACAAGCTCTCTGGTCCGGTCTTCTGTTCTTCCGATGGGAGCCAAATGAGTATAGCCTCATATCGGTCTCTCTTTTATTCTGTGCTGGATGATTGCGGGATCGATAATCCAATACTAGAGGTAGATGGTGTCAAGAGGAGGAAATACACTCCACACAGCTGCCGCCACACCTTTGCAACGATGATGAAGCGGGTGGCTGGCTCCGATAAGGACAAGCTGGAATTGATGGGCCACACCTCCCCCGAAATGCTCCGACATTATCAAGATGTCTCCTTTGAAGACCTCAGAAAGGTGACTGATGCAATTTAGCCTATTACTAATCTATTGCAGAAAAAATCCCGGAAAGTATTGATATTACTGGATTTTTCTTTGAATGGCATTCAAGAGGTCAGCGGTTCGATCCCGCTTATCTCCACCAAAGAGAAAGACCCACACAGTTTAACTGTGTGGGTCTTTTATTTTTTGAGAAAAAGAGGACGGCATCTAGAATCTTATAGTGCTGGGGGACAGGGGAGGCGGACGGTGAAGGTGCTGCCCTGATCCACCACGCTATCCACCCGGACCTGGCCGCCGCACAGCTCCAAGATCCGGTAAACAATAGACAGCCCCAGCCCCAGGCCTCTCCCGCTGCCGCTGGAGCGGCTGCCTTGGTAGTATTTATCAAAGACATGGGAGCGGACCTCCTCCGGCATGCCGATGCCCGTATCAGCGACCGAGATCTCCAGCTCCTCCGGGCGGACCTGGAGTGTCACAGTGATCTCGCCCCCTTCCGGGGTGTATTTTACGGCGTTATCGAGCAGGTTGATCCACACATGGCGCATCAGCTCCTCGTTGCCTACGAACTCCGCCGGCTCCAGGCTGGCGGTAAAGGAGATCTGCTTTTTCTCCCAGGAGGGGGAGAGGAGGATGGCGCACCGCTTGATCTGTTCGTCCAGGGGGTAGGGGCGCTTCTCAGCAATAAACTGCTGGGACTCCAGCCGGGTGAGGAGCAGGGTGCTGTTGGCCAGGTCGGCCAGGTGGGAGGACTCATCCAGAATGATCTGGAGGTACTGTTCACGCTCCTCCGGGGTGGTGTCCGGCTCCCGCAGGAGCTCCGCAAAGCCTTTGATAGCGGTGATAGGGGTCTTGAATTCGTGGGAGAAGTGGTTGATGAAGTCGGAGCGCAGGGTCTGGATGCTCTGCAGCTCTTTGGACATCTTGTTGAAATCCTCATAGGCAGGCTGGAGGGGGCCGCCCTCCTCCGGCTCCAGATACTGGGAAAAATCCCCGTCTGCCACTGCCTTTAAGCCCCGGGTCAGGCCGGACACCATTCGGTTGAATTGGCGGCTGAACAGCGTGGCGGTGATCCCCACCACCAGCCCCATCACCGCGAGAATTCCGAGCACCGAGACCGTGGATGCCCGGAGCCAGTGGAACCGGTCCAGAATGTGGAGCATCGCAAAGGGGGCCACTGTCACCAGTGTGACCACAACGGACTCGATGGACAGCCAGAAGGCCAGCGTGCGGTTCCGCCACGGACGTCGCTTTTTCATGGCTGCTCCTCCTTTGTGATCTCCGCCTTATATCCCAGGCCCTTGATAGTGACGATGCGAAACTCGGGAATGTCCCGCAGCTTGTTGCGCAGGCGGCTGATGTGGGTCTTCACGGTATCCTCCCCACTCTCCGAGTCATAGCCCCAGACCCCGTCCAGCAGCTGGTTTCGGGTGAAGATCTGTCCCGGATAAGACAGAAGCTTATAGAGCAGCTCGAACTCCTTTTTGGGCAGCTCCATAGCCGCCCCCTCCCGGGTGACGGTGTATGTCCCTGAGTCCAGCACTGTCCGCCCCACCACGATCCGATGCTCGCTGGCGATGTGCGCCCGGCGCAGCAACGCATCCAGCCGCCAGATCAGCTCCTCGTAGTTCACCGGCTTGGTCATATAATCGTCCACGCCGGAGGAAAATCCCTCACGCTTGTCCTCGAAAGACTGCTTGGCGGTGAGCAGGAGGACCGGGATCTGGTCCCCCCGCTCCCGCAGGGTCTTTACCAGCGTATAGCCGTCCATTCGAGGCATCATCACGTCAGCAATGATTAAGTCCACTGGCTGCCGTTCCAGCACGTCCAGGGCCTCCACCCCATCCTGGACGCTGATGATGGCATACCGGTGCTTCAGCTTGGCGGTGGTGAGCAGGCGCATAGAGGTATCGTCTTCCACCAGCAGAATGGTCGCCATTGCCGTCTCCCTTCCCCGGCCTTGGTTTGGGAAGACCCCTCTGGGCAGTTCTCCCGCGCCGGAGTTATTTTTGATAGTTCCACAACAAAAATCAACGAAAGAACAACAGCCTAGTATCTCATCCATGGGATATAGGGTGTCACAGACATTATATCGTCCCAGGGGCTGTCCGTCAAAGGGAGAGCCCGCCTCTGGAAGACCAGCATAGCCCCTTCGGGTAAACTAGACGTAAACTTCCTGTCGCTCTTTGTGGGTTTTTCTAAAAAATGTGGGGCAGAGAGGGGGATTTCCGGCGTTTTCTTCCTGCCGCCCGGGCGGCCCAGTTTACAATGAGTTTACCTGAGCGTGCTATGCTACCGCCGTTAGAAAATCTGCACGAACGCGCAGCGACGATGGAGGCACAACCATGAGACAAAGAATTTCTCTGCTGCTGGCTGTATTGATTCTAGCCGGTACGCTGAGCCTTCCCACCCTGGCCGCAGAGCCGGGGGAGGACAACGCACGGGAGACCGGGGCCCAGAATGGGGGAGTCCAGCAGGCCCCTGCTGACCCGGAGGAGACCCAGAATCCCCGGCCCGACCCGGAGGAGACCCAGAATCCCCGGCCCGACCCGGAGGGGACAGTGACCTGGGCCAACCTGGACAGCCGCATCCGGGAGGGGAGCCTGAGCGCCCTGATCCTGGCGGAGAACATCGGCGGCATCGAGGGCATCGACTATGACCTGATGTATGATGATTTGCGCCGACAGATCAACGACATCGCCGATCTGCAGTGGATGATGGTCCTGATGGGCAACAGCATGGGTGCTGACGCCCTGGACCAGACCTATGACGCTCTGCGGGAGACCTTTGACGCGATCAAGGACGGAGAGCTGCAGGCGGACAACGCCGATGTGGTGTGGCAGCTGGAGGACACGGTGAACCAGGTGGTCTCCGGGGGCGAGACGCTGTACATCACCCTTCTGGGCCTGGAGCAGCAGGCCGCCGACGGACAGCGGGGCCTGGCCGCCCTGGACCGGAGCTTGGAGGAGCTGCGCCTGCGGCAGACGCTGGGCCAGGTGTCCCAGCAGACGGTGGCTCAGCTGGAGCAGACCCGGGTGGAGACCGTCAGCCAGCTGAACAGCCTGGACGCCACCATCCGGGAGCTGAAGGTCCAGCTCCAGAATCTCATCGGTGAGGCCCCCACCGGAGAGCTGGAACTGGGCGCTCTGCCTACCCGGTCGGAGACAGTGTGGGAGGTCCCCGACTATGAGGCCGGCCTGGAGGCCGCCAAGGCGGCCAGCTGGACCCTGCGCAGTGCCCAGAAGGCGCTGGAGGATGCGGAAGAGGATTGGAAGGACGCCCGCTCCGACTACCGCTCCTCCCGCAAGCAGTACCTGCTCCAGCAGGCGGAGCATACCTGGAACGCCGCTCAGCTCACCTACCAGTCCACAGTCCAGAACTTCGAGACCAGCTTCAAAAGCCTGTATGACTCTCTGGCCAACTATGAGCAGCTGTATGCCAGTGCACAGTCCGCTCTGGTTTGGCAGCAGTCCCAGCTGGACACCGTCCAGACCCGCTATGACCTGGGGCTGACCACCTGCTCCGCGGTGCTGGATGCCCAGGACGAAGTGGCATCTGCCCAATCTGCCCTGGACAGCGCCTGGAGGGACCTGTTCTCCGCCTGCAACAGCTATCGCTGGGCGGTGGAGTACGGCCTGCTCCCGGCCCAGGGAGCATAAACAGAGACACTCAGGGCGGCCCCTGCCGGCTGCCCGCAGTTTGAAGGGAAGAAAGGATGGAACACGACTCCATGGATTGCAAACTTTCCGTTTTATTGTGCGGTGCCCTGACCCTCGCCTTGGCTGGCTGCCAGGCGCCGGTGGAGGAGCCCCTGCTGGACCCCACCGTAACGGTGGAGACCACCGCCGTCCAGGCCGGGGACCTGAGCACCCAGAGCACATACATCGGCACCATCTCCGCAGAGGGTACTGCCAGCGTGGTATCCATGATCTCCGGCAATGTGGAGCAAGTGGCCGTTGCCGTAGGGGACACCGTCTCTGCCGGGGACCTGCTGTGCCGCTTTGATGACGAGAGCGCCCGCCTGAGCCTGCAAAATGCCCAGGCCGCGGCCAACAGTGCCCAGGAGAGCTATAACAGCGCGGTGTCCAACTACGGCGGCACGGACCTGCCCCTGCTGCAGGAGCAGCTGCGCCTGGCCCAGGACAACTATGACGACACTCTGGCCCTGCTGGAGATCGGCGCTGCCTCCCAGGTGGAAGTGGACCAGGCCCACCAGACCCTCCTGTCTGCCCAGGCTGGCCTGGAGGCGGCCCAGGCATCCCTGAACTCTGCCCGGGCGGGCATCCAGTCCGCCCAGGTGGGGGTGGATTCCGCCCAGTACCAGCTCTCCCTCTACAACCTCACCGCCCCCATCAACGGCGTGGTGGAGGCGGTGAACGTCACCCAGAACAACTTCGCCGCTTCCGGTCAGGTGGCCTTCGTCATCTCCAATGGGAACAACAAAACGGTCACCTTCTATGTCACCGACTCTGTGCGCCAGACCCTTACTCCTGGCCAGGCGGTCACCGTCACCTATAACGGCCAGTCCTATGAGGGGGCGGTCACCGAGATCGGCGGCGTGGTGGACGCCCAAGTGGGCCAGTTCAGGGTAAAGGCTATTATCGACGGAGCCCAGGACCTGCCCGACGGGCTGGCGGTGGAGCTCTCCACCACCGCCTATGTCGTGGAGGATGCTGTGTTGGTGCCTAGCGACGCGCTGTACTTTGAAGACGGCGACGCCTATGTCTTTCTGCTCCGGGACGGCACTGCCGTCCGTGTCCCCGTGACCATCGGGCTCTACACCACCGACACCATTGCCATTACCCAGGGACTGACCCCCGGGGACCAGGTCATCACCTCCTGGTCGGCCAGCCTGAAGGACGGCGCTCCTGTGCGCGTGGCCGGAGAGAGCTCCGGCGAAACGGACACCGGGACGGACAGCGGAGCGGAGGAGCAGTAAGGCATGAAATTGATTCAACTGATCCTCCGGCGCCCCGCCTCCGTGGTCATGCTGATCCTGGCCGTGGTGGTGTTTGGCACCGCCTCCCTCACCGGGATGCCCCTGGAGTATATGCCCGACATGGATATGCCCATGGAGCTGGTGATGGTCACCTGGCCCGGGGCCGACGCCGACAGCATCGACCGCCTGGTGACCCAGCCCATTGAGGACGAGTGCGAGACCCTCTCGGATATCGACAGCGTCAACTCCTATACTTATGACAATTACGCCCTAATCCAGCTCACCTATAATTACGGCGTGGACATGGATGAGGTCTACTCCGACCTGAAGAACTCCATGGACAACCTGATGCCCACTCTCCCGGAGGACTGCGAGGACCCCCTGATCATGGAGCTGAGCGCCGACTTCATGCCCACCATGATCCTCTCCGCTGTGGCCCCCGAGGGGATGGACGCGGCCAGCTACCTCAACGACACGGTGGTGCCGGTGATCGAGAGCGTGGGCGGCGTGGCCCAGGTAGAGGTCACCGGGGCCCAGGACGAGTATCTGCGCATCGTGCTGGATGAGGCGGCCCTTCAGCAGTACCACCTCTCCATTTCGGCGGTGGGCTCCGCCATTGCGGCGGCCGACTTTGATATGCCGGTGGGTGACGTCACCCTGGGCACCCAGGACATCGCCCTGGGCGTCTACGGCAGCGTGGATGTGAACGCCGACTTCCGGAACCTGCCCATCCAGACCCCGTCGGGCCAGATGGTGGCCCTGGGGGATCTGTGCACCTTCTTCAACGTGTATGAGAAGGATGCGGAGAACCTCAGCCGCTACAACGGCGGCGACAGCGTCATGCTCAGTGTGACCAAGCAGGACAGCGCCGCCACCGTGGACGTCTGCGAGGACGTCATGGAAATTTTAGACCAGTACAGCGTGGACGGCCTGAGCTTCGAGGTTATTTACAACGAGGCGGACAGCATCATGGAGACCCTGGGAGAGGTGCTGAACACCCTGATCACCGGCATCATCCTGACCATGCTGGTGCTGTTCCTCTTCTTCGGCGACCTGCGGGCCAGCCTGATCGTGGGCATCAGTATGCCCCTGTCCATCCTGCTGGCGGTGATCCTTCTGAACTTTGCCGGCTTTGCCATCGACCTGATGACCGGCACCTCCCTCATCATCGCCATCGGCATGATCGTGGATAACTCCATCGTCATTCTGGAGAGCTGTATGCGCTCCCGAGAGAACGGCCTGGACTTCCGGGAGGCGGCGGTGGAGGGCACCTCCACCATGATCATGTCCACCCTGGCCGGTACGCTGACCACCGTGGTGGTCTATATCCCCCTGGCGATGGCCGAGGGCCTGGTGGGGATGATGTCCGGTCCCCTGAGTTGGACTATTCTGCTGACCATGCTCTCCTCCTTCCTATGCGCTGTGGTGGTGGTCCCCCTGGCCTTCGTATGGCTCAAGCCAAAGGCGAAGGAGGAACTGCCCATCAACCGGCTCCTGGCCCGGTTCCGTGCCTTCTACCGCCGGGTCATGCCCGGCCTGCTGCGCCGCCCTGGCAGGGTGGTCTCGGTGGGCGTGGCCTGCTTCCTGGCGGCCATCCTGCTGGCCAGCCAGATGGAGTTTGTGCTGATGCCGGACAACTATGACGGCAGCGTCAGCCTGGAGGCCACCTTCCGGTCCGGCACCAAGCTGTCGGTCATGGACGAGCGGATCCAGGAACTGGAGGACGCCCTTCTGGAGGATCCCAACTTTGAAAAGGTGACCCTGAGCGCCTCGGAGAATACTGCCACCTTTACCGCCTATGCGGTGGACGGTTGCAAGCGCAGCAGTGAGGCGGCGGTGGAGGAGTACACCAACCGTTTCGGCGGTTCCCCCGGTATGGATCTGGCGGTCACCCCCACCAGCAGCGACTCCAGCATGGGCACCATGATGGGAGGGGGCAATACCAAGGACGTGACCCTGGTGGCCGACAGCCTGGACATCCTGGAGCAGGGTGCGGATCAGGTGGCCGACGCCATGGGCCAGGTCCCCGGCGTGATCCGGGTGGCCAACGAGTTCGACCAGAGCCGCGTTAAGGGCCGCCTGGTGGTGAACTCCCAGAAGGCTCAGGCCCTGGGGACCACGGAATCCGCGGTGGCCATGCAGGTCTATTACCTGCTCAACGGCATGACCGCTACCACCCTGGACAACTATGGAGACTCCGATTCGGAGTACGATGTGGTGCTGGAGTACCCTGAGGGCAAGTATGATGACATCACGACCCTTCTGGATTACCCTGTTGCCACCCAGAGCGGCCGTATGATCACTCTGCGGGACATTGCTGACGTGGAGTACATCACCACCCTGCCCAGCATCACCCGGCAGGACGGGCAGTACAGCGTTACTGTCACGGCCACCACAACGGATACCGCCAAGTACACCGCGGCCAGCGCCATCGACAGCGCGGTGCGGGGGCTGACCCTTCCCGAGGGGGTCACGGTGGGGACCGGATCGCTGGACTCCACCACGGAGGAGGCCACCCAGAGCGTAAGTACCGCCCTGCTGTCCGCCATCTTCCTGGTGTTCTTGGTCATGGGCATCCAGTTCGACTCCCCCAAGCTGTCCATCATGGTCATGCTGTGCATTCCTCTGAGCCTGGTGGGCTCTATCGGCCTGATGTTCCTGTCCGGTCGCCCCATGAGCATTCTGGGCCTGATGGGCTTCCTGATGCTGGTGGGTATTGCGGTGAACAACGGCATCTATCTGGTGGACGGCACCAACCAGCTGCGGCAGACCATGCCTCTAGGGGATGCACTGGTGGAGGCGGGCACCACCCGTCTGCGCCCCATCCTGATGACCACCCTGACCACGATCATCTCCATGGTGCCGATGATCTTCTCTACCGACAGCGGCATGAGCATGATGAAGGATATGGCCTATATCATCATCGGCGGCCTGGTGGCCTCCACGGCGCTGGCCATGTTCCTGATGCCCGCCTTCTATCTGCTGATTCGGCGCGAGAATCCGGACGGTACCAAGCGGAAGGCCTTGTTCAGCCGCCATAAGAACAAGGAAAACGCGGCGGTTTGAGTGATTTCGATCCAGACAGAAAACACACGGCTCCCAACGGGAGCCGTGTGTTTTTCAGCTTGTCAAAGAACGCCAGTTCTCAAACCACGAGGACTGGCGTTTTATCATTAAACGGGGCAAAAATCATGATATAGGAAGCA